>Ga0172382_10000097_pt1 | contig 145989 bp, 133 predicted proteins | sample Leawel138RmetaG_FD_122245 | JGI IMG/M metagenome (GOLD analysis project Ga0172382, IMG submission 122245) | Leachate microbial communities from a municipal landfill in Southern Ontario, Canada - Leachate well 138R metaG | ecosystem: Engineered > Solid waste > Landfill > Unclassified | place... | reverse complement strand
GGCTTCAAACAAAAAATGCCGAAAAGGGGAAATATCCAAATGCTTCCAGATCGCTTTCATATCCAGTTCGCTCATCAACTGAAACGTCACAAAAGAAGCAAGAAAAATGTGCAACCACTTCACGCTCTGGGGCCAAGGCGAACCGTGGCCGGTCAGATGACTATCATTCATAAAAAACCTTAGCCGTTATTAGGGCATTTCGAATAAAAAAATTTTTCAATTTGAGATAGAGTATCCCCAAATTCCGTAGAAAATTATATCATGGCACTAAAAGCATGTTCAACCCCAGCCTTCATCGACAGTGTTAAACAGCGTGCAAATATCTAGTATTGTATGGAAAACAGCAACTAAAATAACTATCTTATATTTTAACCATAGAACGCCTCTAACAATAAGAATGCATCTTATTTTATACTCTAGGCAGCCTTCAACAAAACTTTTACCTTGAAAACCAACTTTTACAATTTTTATCCACGCTCATTGACCTCTCCTTAACAGGCTATAGATTAGACTTTCACCTCAAATCCGTGGTCCACTATATTGTGGGACCAGGGTATAGACTTTATGAAAAAATAAGAATAATAAGGCGATGCGATTCCTTATGGTCATCATAAGGAACCGCACCACTTAATGGATAAATTTACAGATCGAATGACTTCACAGGTTGATCCCAGTCAAACGCGCCGCTCATATTATAGGCATCGCGATCTCGATGATTCAGGGGATTCAATCCAAAACGTGTTTCGATAAACTTGAGGATACTGGCGGTGCTGGCCATATGGTGATCCACCAACCCCTTACGTGCCCACGGACTGATGAGTAACGCGGGAATGCGGGTGCCAAATCCGTAGTCATCGACGACTTTGGGAGGTAAGGAATCCCAAAAACCACCACCTTCGTCATAGGTAATAAATATTGCTGTTTTATCCCAGGCAGGGCCTTCTGCTGCCGCACGTACCAGCTGCTCGACCCACTCCATCCCATAAGCCGGGGCGCAATCTGCGGGATGCTCATCGTGCGATGCCGTAGCCTTCAGGAAAGACACTCCGGGCAATTTCCCCGCCCGAGCGTCCGCCAAAAAGTCATCACTGTCGCGAATATGGCCATTTTTTACATACTCTGGCCAACGCGGATAATATTGAAAAGGATTATGATGCGCGACATAGAGTTGACTCGTATCAATTACCGCAGACCCATCGCCAGGACCAAAAGCGGTTTTTAATGCCCAAGGTTTCACCTTGTTCCAATTCTCATTGTACCAAGCCCATGAAACTTTAGCGGTATTGAGTCGGTCGCCAATATTGTCATAAGTCTGCGCTGCCGGAGGGGGAGACATTCGCAGTTCTTGGCTACGCCCCGCATCCGTCGGACCCTGAATCGGTGCCAAATCATTCACCATAATTTTACGGTGGTCATAGGGTAAATCAAAAAAGCCATGTTCCAGACCCGCTTCACGAGGATCAAAAGGTGCACAGATATTGGCTTCTGCGGCAGGATTCACACAAGAACGCGCAGCCACCAAATAAAGGGCATTACCCGTACTTCCGCCACTCATGGCTTGATAAAAATGGTCAAAAAGCGTGTATTTATGCGCGAGACGATGATAAAACGGTAAATCATGTCCCGTATAATGACCCAGTACCGGACCACTCGGACGGGCTAAATCAAAAGCGATTTGCTCTGCGGTCATTTTCTTGAACGCATCTCTCGACAAGTGTGTTCTACTGCCGCCAGCCAGCGCCACGAAACGATCCATCTTGCCATTATTGACCTCCGCCATCATGCGGAAGAATCGATGCCTTGGGTCCCAATGTACATTACCCTTAGCAGGAATATAGGGCGCCAGATGAAAGGGTTGATTGGGCAACTGCACGTTCTGAAAGCCAGGCACATCTAATGGTAGCGGTAAGTTACCGTAGGCAATACCCGCAGGATTTTTCTGTAAGCCCATGAAACGATCATTTAGACGACCTTGGGCATCCAGTAGATTCACAATTTGCTGACCATTTTTGGGTTGAAAAGTACCAAAGTAATGATCAAAGCTCCGGTTTTCTTGAAATATGACAATAACATGCTCAATATTTTTGCGGAGTAGTGTATCATGATTCACCCCCGCCGCTCGCGCCACTCCCACCAAATGTGGAGCAGACAGCGCTGCCCCGCCCACGAGTCCTAACTGCTTCAAAAACTGCCGACGACTTTGACGCTCCATAATTTCTCCTTAGCTCTTTGTGTACATGCGCTTTTTCTGGTGACGCACTATTTATCTTAAAATATGAATTTTTTCTGCACAGTTGCCCTTGCGCCCAGATTCAAGACTCTCCGACGCCGGAAACGCCTGCAGTTGGTCTTTATGAATAGTGATCCACGCTTGGGTCAAAATATCACCCTGATGATCTGTTTCGTGAGTATGCTTTCCCGCCGTTTCACAACGCAACTCTAGGGCATCCGCATTTTTCACCTGAAAACTCGTGGCAAAAGCGTGCAAAATCGCATTACGCGAAACCCATTCTCCACGATGTGCACGAATAAAAGCGGTAAAAGAGGTTGCATTGAGCTTGTCTAATAAGTCCAGCTCGACTGGAAAAAACTGCTCCGGCGTTTCCCCAAAACAGGCAACATGCTTATAGTATTCATGACGATCCAGACAGACATGCGCCATAGGCATGTTCGCGTATAAACGCGCATGCAAGGCTGTCGGTAAATTCAATGCGGGATTCGCACAACTGTCTTTGGGGAGCTCGTGGTCCGCATTGTACCAGTAACATCCGTAATGCCACCAAGTCGGGCCCGTCATCCCTGAAGCCAGCAGTTTCTGCGGCCGACTGGCCCACAAACCGTGCATGGTCCACTGTTGATTGACTTTGGCATCTGGAGAAAGATCCGTACAACCCGCAGCAGCATTTGACCAAGTAGCACACACCCCAGGATGCCACATCACCGCAAAAGTGTAGTGGTTAAAGTTTTGCATGGCACGGGGTATGTCTGCAGCGTTAGCCGCAGCATCCATCATCATCAATGCGGATACCACACCTAGGTAAAATGCACAGATCCTGGCCAGACTCGAAATACGTATATTCAATGTTGTTTCCTTTGCTCAATAACAGATCTTTAACCAACCAATGGACCGCATGCGATAAAGTAGTCCAATCGATCAATTAGAATCACTGGAAAGATGTACTTCTACTGTAAAGTTCGTGGCATGTTTTGGCATGTTTTTAGTAAACGGAGGATAACTCCCTTCTTTTACCGATTGTAAGGCGGCCTTATCAATGGGACCAACCCCACTCGACTGGGAAATTTTTGCCCACAATAACTGTCCACTCGGCGTTAATCGAAACGTAATAACGGCTGTACCACTTAAATGCATGAGCCGAACCGCTTCGGGTACGTGGGCATCAGCCTGCACCTGAGAACGTACCATAGCCGCATATTCTGCAAGTGCCGCTTGGCGGGCGGCCATACTGGGAGCCGGTGGTGGTGGCGGTGCCGGTGGCACAACCGGCGGTGCTGGCGGAACCACGGGCGCGGTCGGAAGCGGCGTTTTCGCCATCAAGGGCTTAGGCGCAGGCGTGTGATGCACCACCGGTTGAGGCTTCGGTATTGGCCTAGGTACTGGTTTTGGTAGTGGAACCGGTTTCGGATGGACCACGGGCTTGGGTGGCGGCGGGACCGGTTTCGGCTGGGGGGGCGCCGGATGCACCATGTGAATAGCCATAATTTTTTTAACCACAGGTTTAGGCGGCGTAGATGGCTTACTCATCCAGACCAGCCCTGCAATGAGCAACACTTCCAGTAACGCGCCTATAAGTAGTGCTTTTCCAAAATTTAAGCCTGTATTTTGCGGTCGCTTATGCAACCCGGCAACTGAAGTAACTACCGCGCTCATAAATTCACCTCAAAGCAGTCCAAACCAAAGAGCTTTTTATCATTCCAGACCTGACGTTAGCCATCATCAAAATTTCGCGCTTAGAGAAGCATATACTGTTCTTGGTGCCCCAGGGAAACCTAGCAGAGCCCCTTCAGAATTTCCACCCAACAAACTTCCTCTTGAAATATACTCATAACCATTATACTGATTACCAAGAATATTCTTGAAAGTAAGTCCGATCATCACGCGTTTAAGGAGCCCCTCATGTACGGGAATAGTCGCATGCAGAGCAAGATTGAGCGTGGTATAAGCATCCATTTTAGTTCTAGATGGCGCCGCAGTAAGATTATTAAAAATGCTTTGTTGACCCACATATTTCATCCAAATACGCGGCTCAATCAAAATATTATCAATGAAATACTTACTAAAAGCACCCACATTGAACATAACTGACGGCACATCACTTACTGGTAGCCCGTTATATGAAACGCCACTAGCCTCGTAGTTTGTAAACTGAGCTTTTTCAAAACTCAAATTTGAAAAAACATTTAACCAGTATAGTGGACGATCTTTCAGAAATAAATTAACACCTTGATAGTCTGATGTCCCACTTGCATTAATCACATCACCGCTGGCCAATGTAACAGGAATATATTGATTAGCGAAATGCAAGAAGTACCAGTTCGCACCTGCTAAGAAGCGATGTAAATACTTAGAGTTACGAATATTAATTTTAATACCAGCCTGATACTCTGTACCTTTCTCTAACGATAAAGAACTTGCTGGTAAGGATTGGTAAGGACCACCCCCCCCACCATTTGCAGGTGATTGATATGCAACGCTGTAGCTTGCAAAAAGAGCGAGATGATGAATCGGGCGCCAATTGATTGCTAATGATGGCTCTACTTGTTCGAAGTTTGTAGACGATGATTTGGCTTGCTTACTACCTTCAGCTCCTTTTGGATTACTAATACATGCTTCTGGAAATTTTTCACAAGTATTATTAGTATAATTTGTCTGAATTCCAATTACTCGGAATCCTGGCGAAATACTTAGGCTGCTAATAGGTGTGATTTCATCTTGAAGAAACGCCGCTGTAAAAGTCTGATCGAAGAAATTATCTCGATATTTATCATTTGGATTTTCATAAGTACCTCCATACAGAGGATTCCAGAATGAATTTATAGTCTCATACCGACTATGCATAATATAGCCACCATACTTCAGAGAATTATAAGGTAACTTGGTAACAAAATAGACCTTGGTACCGTAAACATTATCAGATGGCGTATTTTCCTCATAATATTTTTTATTAGTTAGATCGTAATCGAATAGTTGAAAATGTTGACGATGACCATGACGATACCAGACCATTCCATGCAGTTTTGTTCCTGTTGCAATCCGGACATTCAATTTACTATATAAGAACCAAGTACTATTACTGTCGTTTTTATATGGAATAGCGGAATAAAATCCAGATGTTTTTTCGCTATATAAAGTTCCAGGTATAGAGCCCTTTTTATCGAATCCATTAATAGTTACTCCTTGAATGGGATTTATCGGAATAACATAAGGTTTATATGAGTCCCCTTTAGCTAGATATGCACCCAAACTAAAGTCACCGGTACTGAATTTTTTTATACCTTTAAAATACCACGCATAGCTATATGCAGGTATATTATTACCCTTTGGAAGTGGTAATGCAGAACCTGACGGAGCACTTAAAAAGCTATTACTGCTACTGGCCCCTCCTGCTATAACTGCAGCGAAACCATCATACAATCCCGTATCAGCACTAAAATTAATATTTTTAGAGTCATAACTACCATAATTCAACCCCACTCTAACACCTGGCTTAACCGTTGGTTGAAGAGGAATAAAATTAATTCCACCACCGATATTATTATACCAGCGATCTGCAGGATTTCCTGGCCCATAGACGACGCTAACGCCCTGCAAAATACTCGCCTGATTGATTTGTGGTGACTGCCAAAGCCCTGTTGCTGGATCATTCATGGGTACGCCATCAAATGTAATACCAATACTATGGCCTGAAACATCTCCCTTTTCCTGTCCCCACCCCTGCTTAATTCCATTTATATTTATTTGCATTTTAGTCGAAGCATTATCACCATAACTACTCATAACATGCACTCCAGGTGCATAAGAAAGTATTTCAGCAGCATTAGCCACAGGACCTGCAGCATCTATTTCATTTTTTGTGAGTAGTTTTTGCGCAAATCCGCTTTTGAATATGTGCTTATCTGAAGGTAGGGAGCTCACTCCGCTAGCCTCTTTCGTGCCCATTTTGCTCGCTTTCTCAACTTCGCCAACATATATATTTTTCTGACGTCTATTTTTACGAGATTTGTGGTGTAATACATGACCGTCTTGGCCCGATGAACTTGTGGCCTGTGCATAAGCTACTGGCGAACCTACACCTCCCAACACCGCCATTACTGCCGTCGCAATAATGTACTTATGTTTAACATTACTCATACAATTAATCTCCTATGTTTTGCAGCTTTAAGAAATTTTTAATCAAGATGCAGATTTAGCAGCAATCCCAATGTCACTGACCCCAGCCTTCTGGCAGCGGTCCATTACATGGATAAAATCCTGAAAGGGCACGCCTTTGTCGGCGGCGATAGTGATCTGGGTTTTGCCGGGATCGCCGTCCTTGGCGAGCATGTTCTGCAAACCATTGAGGTCATAATGATGGCCTTTCACGTTCACCGAACCGTCTTTCTCGATGTTGATGGTAAAGTGGGGACGTGGCAGGCTGGTTGCTTGGCTGGATGTCGGCAACTGCAGATTTAAGCCCTTGTCGGGGATCATCTGCAGCGTAATCATAATGAAAAACACCAAAAGAAAGAGCATGATGTCAATCATCGGGATAATTTCTACCCGCCCTTTCTTCACTTCAAAGTAACGCCGATTCATCACCCGGCCCTCGCTACAGGAACCGCTTCCGCATTGGGTCGGCCCGCTTCGTCAAAGGTAACTACGGGTTGACCATCCATACGATTGATCAGCATGGTTTTCACTGAGTCCAGTTGGAGCAGAATCATACGTACCTGATTGTTGAAGGCATTAAAGGTTAGCAGCCCGAGCATGGCGATAAACAAGCCAGAAGCCGTAGAAACCAAGGCATCGGCCACGCCACCGGTAACCTGCATAGGCGCGTGCCCTGGCTTGGCCAACACCGAAAATGCATGAAACATCCCGATAATGGTGCCGAAAAGACCGAGTAGAGGCGCCAGCGTAATGATGGTATCCAGCAACCAGAGCCGACGATCCAGTTTGGGAGCCAGCACCAGCACACTTTCTTCAAGACGACTGGCTAAACCCTCACCTTTGACCTGGCCACTGTGCGCAGCCGCAGTACGTAAAAGCGCCGCTTCCGGCAGATCGCCCGCCTCATCAGCCAGCGCATTCAGCGCATCCCGATCCAGACGACCGTGACGCGCCAACTCCTGTACGAAAACCAGTCCGCGCAAAATGGTACGACGCAAGTACCAGAAACGGTCAACCATCACAGCCAGTTCCACTAGCAGCATGATCGCGAGAATATAGAGTACGCCGTCCGAATAGTTGGCGAGATGAACAAGATATTGAATACTCATGGTCGAGCCCCTAAAAATTTGAAGGGCCTACCTTAACAAACGAATGTTACAGCTTTATGAACCTTTTATGACAAATTTACATCAAATACGATTTTCTGCGGTAAGCACAGGCGATAACCAAATCCATGCACAGTTTCCAGCCAACTTTCTGCACCACTGAGTTCCAGACATTTGCGTAATCGGTGGACTTGTGCCGTTACGGAGTTTTCCTGAATCATTTTATGTCCATCACTAAGAACGTTGGCAATTTCTGCGGAAGAAAATGTACGATCCGGATGCAGAGCTAGGTAGTGTAAAAATCTGAATAATCGACGGCTTAAGTGAACTTCAACCTCATTCACCCACACTCTTCGACTCTCTGGTTGTACACATATAAACGGTTTTTTTTCGACGGTAAGTGCTTCCCAATGACGACTATGTTTCAGCAGCGCACCCACTTGCGCTACGAGCAGCGTCTCGCTATAGGGCTGGGCCATATACGCGCTCGCTCCTGCATCCAGAGCGGACATGGCATAAACTTCACTGTCCATCCCAATAGCGAGCACTGGCAGCTCCGTACATAAGGGCAAAGCCACCAACTCTCTTAACCAGGGTGCCAAGTCCGCTGACCAGTGACTCACAATCAGCAAAACAGGGCGCCAGTCTTTAATAGTCCTCAGAAGCTGCGATTCGTCTGTCATCAACTTGACAAAAGCGCCGCCGCGCTGCAAACGTAGAACCAGTCGATCTATAGATGGCGTGCGCGTAAACACCATCACTCTGGACTGGGAGAGCGGGCTGGAGTCTTCCATGCGGGTTGCCGTCATCACCATGAGAGCATCAGCCAGATGGGCCACATGAGGTAGTATTTCACCGAAAAGCGTATAAAGCATTTTCACTCCTGGTCATATTCCTAGTGTTGTTTCACCACAAGACGCTTTCCGAAAAATATCTTTAATGATTGAAATTCTTTTCGCAAATCGTCCGAGAAGTAGACGAGGCAGGGTGACAGGCACTTCACCCTGTCACCGCTGATGTATGATCTAGATCAAGATGAAGTCATTCCTGTAGGATGTTTGCCGCGTATGGGGACTACGCGATCTTCATCACTCGCCTCCTCTAGGGATTTACCGGAAGGCTCCTTAATACAAAATGCCGTCAGTAAAAGACCCGCCAAGGCAAAAAAGAAAGTAATCATCAAAGTTCCATGTAAACCATAGTCATGGAGTAAAATGGGGAAAACCAACGCCCCTATAAAAGCGCCAACTTTTGCCGTCCCTGCAGAAAGCCCGTGACCCGTGGTTCGCAAATTGACCGGAAACAATTCAGCAGCAAGAACGAAGGTAGTCGTATTGGGTCCATACTCGGCAAAAAAGTAGGATACGCCGTATAGCACCAAGAAAACGCCCACCGATTCGGTCAACACCGGGAAAGCACCAATCAAAAGAAACATCAGCCCCATCAGAAAGAATCCCAGCATTTGCAAAGTCTTGTGCCCAACCTTGTCGATGGTAAAGGCCGCCAGAAAATAACCGGGCACTGCAGCAACGGCAAATACCATCAAGCTCAGCGCGGTACTCGTAATAACATCGGCATGGGGGGCAATGTGTGCCATGATCATCGGCGTAGAAATGGTATTACCGTAATACGCGTAGTCAAACATGAACCAGCCACCGGCGGTTCCCAGAAGCGTCAGCCAATAGCGACTGAGGGGCTGCTTGATGATTTTGTCATGAATCGTTGCCGTCGCCGTCCCCAGACTGAAGGAGGCCAATTGCTTGCTGGCCGTCTCGGAATCACCCTTCACCCGAGCCAACCAACGCGGTGATTCCGGCAAGGTACGGCGGATATAGATGACGGCAGCGGCTGGCAACGCCCCGAGTCCCAACATCAGACGCCAGGCCAAGTCGTGATTGACACCGGCGGCCAGCAAAGTCAGCGCAACTACGGGACCGGTCACGAGACCGATGGCCTGCGCCGAAAATACGAGGCTGACCATCCGACCCCGAGATTTAACATTAGCATATTCACTCATCAAAACTGCCGACAAGGGATAATCGCCACCGATACCAAGACCCAAAATCACGCGGGCAATCAATAATACCGTCACATCCGGAGAAAACGCAGAAAGCAGCGCGCCTACCGTCATCAGGAGCGCTTCTAGGCCGTATATCGCCTTACGTCCAATACGGTCAGCCAACGTGCCAAAAACATAGGCACCGACAAACGTAGCGATCAGCGAAATCGAGCCAATCAAACCTACTTCGGCAGCGCCCAGATGCCATTCGCTTTTGATGAGTACCAGCGCCGTGCCAATAATAAAAAGATCGTAAGCAGAAGTGAAAAAGCCCATCGCCGAGGCGAACATGGCTTTGATGTGAAAGGGACTGAAACTGGCGGAGTTCAACGCGTCCGCCACATTGTTGCTAGGTGTTTTGCCTTGCGGTGTTGCCATCATGGTCTCCTATCGAGTTTGGACCTTACGATAGGCTACACCCCAATTATGACGGCTTTATGAACTTTTTATGACACTTTTATGACAAATCACCCGGTAACACACACTTATTGTAGAGGAATGGTTTCCTGCGCGGGCTGCGGTGGTGGTGTTGGCGTCGTGGTGGGTGCCGGAGCCAGACTGGCGGGAGCTGTGGCACTGGCCGCAATCCCTAAATGTTGCGATAACAGCTTTTGGAACTGCAAAGACAAGCTTTTATTCCCCAAGGTTCCGATACGGATATTCGCCTTGGTCACATCCGTCGCCATAGAAGTCAGAGTTACTCGGGCCGTATCGCCGTCTTTGGTTGTTCCTTCTAATAGGTATTTATTTGGACTTTTGCGAATCTCGCCATTGTAGCGAATACCCATATCTGCAAATGCTGCTTGGGACGCAACACTGACCCGGTTGACCGAAGTAGGATAATACGCATAGAAGTTAGCAACGCCTCCATTTTCCGCGTAGGCCACTGCCCCGCCACCCGCACCAGCAGCCACCAGCGCAACACAGCCACCTAAAGGTAAAGTGGTCATCACCCCAGCCAAAGCTATATATGCCAACCGCCGTTGAATCATCATCTGCGTGCCCCTCCAAACTTCAACAAAGCCATGTACAGAAAAGCCCGGTCTAGCCGGGCTCTTTAAACATTACAATTTGGTACCGAGAGTCGGACTCGAACCGACACGATGTCACCACCACCGGATTTTGAGTCCGGCGCGTCTACCAGTTCCGCCATCCCGGCAAAATAGCCAAGGCATAATACCGCCTGATCTTCATTCGATCAAGACTAGGAGATTATCGGCGACTGTCACAAAAGTTTCATAAAACTGTCATCAAACTGACATATTCATGCGATATCCTAACGCTCATAAGCACAAAAACTAGAGCGGAAATTATTTTTTATAGATACATCATGGTGTTGGCGTTTACTTTTACGCCGATTCGTGCCGAAGGCAGAGTCATTCCTTCAGCCCGTATCGGCGAAATAGTTGGGCTATTCCCATGAACACCGTTTTTCGATCAAGGGCATTCACACCCAATGAAGGGAGCTAAGCATGAACATCCATCGTAGTAAAATCTTACATCTCGCCATTCTCAGCGCAATCGTGAGCCTAAGCAGTCTCAATGCCAGCGCAGACGAACAGTCTCTAGGAACGGTTACCACAACATCCCAAGCCAGCAACGACTTTTTTGGGAGCAGCCCTAACGTTAACACCGGGAAAACACCCAAGAGCGATATTCAACGCATCCAGAAATTCAACAAGAACGCGACCAACCAAGAAACACTCATCACCAAAGGTCAGTTCGATATGATTTCGCCAACGGACTCCTACACCCAAGTTCTTAACAGTATGCCTAACGTTATGGTCACCAGCAGCGGAGATAGTATGGATGGTGATAACGTGTACATCAACGGCTTCAGCAACTCGTTGATCAACTTTACACTGGATGGCATTCCTCTCAATGATAACGACAGCTATTCCTTCTACTCAAATGAATTTATACCCACTACGCTCGTGGCGGGTACCAAGTACTATCCGGGTGCCGAGTCAGCCGCAATCCCTGGACTTTCTGCCTTTGGCGGCTCAGTAGAGACTTATAGCCTAAAACCCTCACCCTCACCTTTTATTCGACCAATTGTGGGTGCGGGCTCTTTTGGCAAGTATAACTACGGAGGCATGATTAACACGGGTCTTTTTGCCAAGAATTTTGCGCCAACCTCTGCCTGGATATACGCCAACAAGATAAAACGGGATGGTTATTTTCAGAACAACGGTGCAACCCAGACGCAGTTTTTGTTCAAATCCGTTACTCAGGTCGGCCCAGGTGCATTAACTTTATTTTTCACCCAAAACAATCAGCGCTTCAATTACTACAATGGGGCTACTGCTGCACAGATTGCGCAGTACGGCCAAGATTATAATAGTTACACAAATAATCCATATCTACCCGATGGTAAAGCCAACTATAATTATACCGGTTATAACTACAATCAGTATCTGAACTGGTTGGGATACGCCAAGTATGATGGTCAAATAGGTAAAGTTAAATTCTCAGATCAATTATATTACTACTATGGCAATGGATTCAGCGCAAGCGCGACTACCTATACCCAAACACTACTTACACCGTCAGGGACCATTGCCAAGTTTTCACCACTGAAAAATGGCGTTTTACTCGGTAATAGCATCAATAATACACATCGGTGGGGAAATCTGGCACGCGCCATTTTTCCTTTGGGACCCGTTTCCACAGAAATTGGCTTTTGGTTTAATCACAACAATACATTACACGACTCGCAGTATTTGAGCGCCAGCAACGTCTATCTGGGCTCCTCCTATTATGAGCCAGTGGTGACTAATACTTATCAACCTTACCTCACGCTCACTTATAAGCCGGTCGACGCGCTCAAAGTAACCGCAGGATTCAAATACCTCTACGTGAATCGTGAATTCAAAAACACGGTGGCCCTCGCTCAAAATAAACCGGGGCAATTCAATGCCACCTTTACAGCAATCCTGCCTTCTGTGGGTGCTAATTTACGTATTATGGATAACTGGCATGCTTACGCCAACTACACAGAAAACAGCAATCCACCCGGATATAATCAATTTTATACCGGCACATACAATGCGCAGTTAAAGCCCCAGAGTGCCAGTACATATAGTATTGGCACCCATTGGGAAGTCGGTCCTTGGAGCTCAGATCTCCAGGCTTTTCGGGTTGATTTCCAGAATTACATCCTGAGCACAACCATTCTGGTGGGCTCCCTCAATCAGACGGTTCTCGCAAATGCAGGAAAAGCCATCAATCAAGGCATTTCCTGGCAAAACAATGTGGTCTTGAATGATATTTTTAGTGCTTACGCTAATATTGGCTTTTTGGATGCTCGCCTGACTTCTTCCAATCAACCTTTTCCTTACGCACCCCATCATACCGAAGCTCTGGGTATAATCGCCCGTTATCATGGACTACGTGCAACGATTTCGGCACATGAGGTAGGTAATTCTTACTACAATTTAGGTGGCAAATTCTTACCTATAGGTAGTCGCTTTTATACGAATGCATCCTTACGATACACCTTCAACAATGCACCACTAGGTCAGGCTCTAGGTTTCAAGAAGGTTACAGCCAGTCTCAATCTGAACAATCTTTTTGATCGACGCTTTATTCAGAGCTACACCGGTAGCAGCAGTAATCCGAATCTGAAACTCAACTTGCCAACCAACGTTTACGCTGGTATCGAAGCGACCTTCTAAATAGCCACAAGCATAGCCCTTATCTACAGAACTGGAGAGGGCTATACGAATTTTAAAGGAATTAATCATGAACTTTTCTTCTATCGCTGCCGTCGCCACCCAATCTGGTGGTATTTTGTATATAATGCCGATTCTTTTGTTAATTGTGCTATGGGTAAGCATTGAGCGCTTTATTTTTCTCAACCGAATGAGTCATCTCGGCGAGAAAGCGGCGCAAGCTGTTGAAAAAATCGCGGACATCAAACCACAGTCTCTGCGTCCCTTGGCCGAATCTTCTGAGTTCCCCTTCCGTGCCCTGATCGAAGTACCTATTCGTTTTCCTAATATTCACGATAGTGGAAGACTTTCAGAAGTGCTACAAGAAGCCGTCATGCGTCAAGTACCGTTGCTTGATAAGCGACTTTGGCTGCTAGATACCACCGTTACCCTAGCACCTTTGCTCGGCCTGCTGGGTACTATCATTGGGATGTTTAATGCATTCCAGATTCTAAATAATGCAGCGAGCAATCCGACAGCCATTACTGGTAGCGTCGCTGAAGCGCTTATAGCTACTGCAGCGGGTCTGGTGATCGCTATTATTGGTTTGATCAGTTTTAACGGCCTGCAAAATCAAATGCGATTTGTTGTCCATCAGATGGAAACCCTACGAACCATGCTGATCAATCGCTTAGACGGACTAGATCATAGCCACGCGCTGATCACCAATGAGGCCAAGCCCGTCGTTTATGCCGCTCAAAAGGCTTAAATCATGCAATATTTAGAATTAAAAAAAGGCCGTGTAGAAATCATCCCAATGATTGATATTATGCTTTTTTTACTCATCTTCTTTATTATGATTACTGTGCAAATGATCCCCAGTAAGGGACTTCCCGCACATTTGCCGGGCTCTAGCTCCGCACAGGAACTCCCAAAACCAAAAGTCGTATTAACGCTTCATGTGGATGGCAGTGTGGAAATGGACGGGAAAATAATGAGCCTTACCGCGCTCCGCGAGCGCCTCAGCCAACACAGTCCGGAATCCACTCAGGTCACTATTGCTGCCGATAAAGGTGCTGATATTCAGTCGCTTGTAAAAGTTATGGATGCCTGCCGTAATGCCGGGGTTACTGCCATCGGCCTAGCTGCCAAGCCGGTGCAATGATGGCTACTGATCTGCGTTCTCTCGGAGAACTGGTACGCCCGCCCTCTACAGCGCGTAGTGGGCGTTGGGCTCTGGCTACTGCATTCATTGTAGAGTCCTTGTTTATTGCAGGTGTCATCTGGAAAAGTTCCCAGCACACCGTCCCTCCGGTAGCCACAATGACACCTGTCACTATTAGCTTGGTTCCTCCAACACCACCTAAAATGGTTACACCGCCAGCCCCTTTGCCCAAGCCAGAGGTACAACCTAAACCAAATCCTACGCCAAAACCTACACCACATCCTCGGCAGATATTTCATAAGGCGATACAGGAAGCAGCCCCTGTTCCTATACCGCCATCACCGGCACCCAGCCCAGTCCAGGCCCCGACACCAAAGGTTGTAGTGCCCACTCCGCCGCCGCCACCTAGCGCTCCTCCGATAAATCTGGCGGTTCGCGAAGAATACTTAAGTCATGTAAAAGGAGCGATACAGGCTGCGGTGCATTTTCCAGAATCGGCGAAAATGCTTGGAGAAAATGGTCGGGTTTTAGTCCGATTTACGCTGCATAATAATCAGATCAGCGCCGTTAATATCGTACAGAAAGGCAGCATGAGCGCCTTTGACAGCGCGGCGATGGCAGCGCTTCGAAATACTCAATTACCCGCAATCCCAAAAGGATTGGAAGACAAAATCTTTGCTTTAACGGTCTGGGTTGAATTTAAACTCGACGATGCAAACTAAAAATGAATTATAGGAGCGTGTAATAGTTATGATCATCAATCGTCGACAATTTTTAACGGGAAGCTGTATCAGCCTCGGCGCCACGTTAAGCTGGCCACTCAACGCTATGGCGTTGAGCCTACCCGCTCGCGCTACCACTTTACATGCTGGTCCGATGACCGGATATCCCGCGCAAAGATCTGCCAACATCTGGTTGCAAACTCTAGGCGCGGCAGACGTGCGCGTGGCCTTTTGGCCCACCGGAGAACCTGAACTGAAACAGTACACTGACCACTTTCACACCAGTGCCGCTGGATTTTTTACGGCGCTGATAACACTGAATGATTTACGCCCGGGAACAATTTATCAAACCGAAGTTCAATTAGACAATAAGGCCATTGATGTTCCGGGCATCCCGATCCATATTCCCGCGCTTTGGCAGTGGCGGCATCCTGCGCCTAACTTCAAAGTACTGACGGGCTCCTGTGCTTATATAAATGATCCCTATTATGATCGCCCAGGCAAACCCTATGGCGGCGGCTACGAAATTTATGAACCCATGGTCGCAGAAGCCGCTGATTTGATGATCTGGCTTGGTGACAACCTTTATTTTCGTGAAGCCGACATAGAAAGTCCGGGCGGCATGGCCATGCGTTATTGGTCAGATCGCGCTTTTCCACCGTTGCAAAAATTTTTGCGATCTACACGGCAAACCGCAATCTGGGATGACCACGATTACGGCGCTAACGACAGTGATAGTAGTTTCGTCCTTAAAGGAACTTCGCTGCGTTTATTCCAGAATTATTGGGCTAATCCCAGCTATGGGCTACCGGGTACTCCGGGCGTTTTCACCCAATTTTCTTTGAACGATGCCGATTTTTTTCTTTTGGATGATCGCTGGTACCGAGACGCAGATGCTGCCCCTCTGAGTCGTGGCAAAATGATGTTCGGAACAGCGCAGATGACGTGGCTAAAAAACGCCCTACTCAGTTCGCGTGCGCACTTTAAAATCGTCGCTGCAGGTGGTCAACTGTTTAACGACGATGACGCATACGAAGGTTGGAATCTTTATCCTGAAGAGCGTCAGGATTTTATGGATTGGCTTCAAAATACCAACATTAGGGGATTATTATTTTTATCGGGTGACCGACACATCAGCGAGCTCATGAAGCGTCCTCGTCCGCATTATAGCGGAAAACACGATTACCCCCTTTGGGAGCTCACCAGTTCTCCGCTCAACTCCAGTCCGGCAAAAGGCGATAACAATCCTTATCGAGTGCCGGGCACTTTGGTGGAGGCTCGTAATTACTGCAGCATAGACTTTCTAGGTCAAGGCACTAATCGACATCTCCGCTTATGCTGTAAAGATACTCACGGCAAAATCTTATGGGAACATAAAATCACTGGCCGCGAATTAGGTTATATTTAGGGGTAATTGAGTAATAGGTCAAATGTTCCAGGACAATTCAGCACACAGACCGCCTGATGGCGCGTTTAACAAACGTAAGCGCATCCCCTGCGCTTCCGCCAACTGCCTGGCAATCGCTAAACCCAGACCACTCCCCTCACTATGGCCGCGCGCATCGTCTAGGCGAATAAATGGCTCAAAAACTTTCTCTAAATCCTGTTCTGGAATACCAACCCCAGAATCACACAAACGTATCTGGATTTGATTCCCAGCCTTTCGAAACCCCACTTGCACCTGCCCACCACCATAGCGAATGGTATTATCCAGCAGGTTGGAAAGTAAACGTCGTAGCGCTTCCCGATCACCACGCAAAGGGTATCGCCGTGGCAAGTTTGCCGTCCATTGACCGCCGGCACGCTTAAAATCGGCCGCAACTTCTTCTAATAATACCATCAAATCGAAATCCGCCACCTTGGCGGCCATACCCCGTCCCAGCGCTAAAGATTGCGCCAACAGAGCATCCATACGCTCAATGTCCTGAATCATGCCTTCCTGCAAATGTTTGGGGGTATTTTCTGGCAGCAGCTCCCAAGCCATACGCAGACGAGCCAATGGTGAGCGCAAATCGTGAGAAATGCCCGACAACAATAATGATTGATGATTAATCATAGCCTGTAATCGCGTCCGCAACTCCGCAAAAATATCTAGGATATTTTGGAATTCGTAGGCGCCCGTCGGCGGTAGCCTCGGCAATGGTGCCTTAAGAGAACCCCGCAAGGCTTCAGAGATTACACCGAGTGGTCGCAATACACGCCGCACCAAAATCATGGTCAGCACTACCAGCGCCAGCGTTGAAAATGCCAACACAAAAATCATGGCCACGGGAAGCGAAGAAGCCAGACGTCCCCGATCAAAATGCACCCATATGGTTTGCCCAGATATATTCACGGGCACCCAGAAGGTGCGCACCGCTCCGCCCAGTACGTCTACCGGTACCGACTTTCCCAGTCGCTTACTCAAAGCCTGACTCAGTAACCATCCATAAATATGCCCATGATTATGGGTGACCGAGTGATCCAACGCCGAGGCTATTTCCACACCATTATCGGCTTTAAGACTGGCCAAAAATGCGGGACGCTCGGATGGGGAAAGTTCGGTGTAGGTTTTGGCGCTCACCACTATTAACCCCGCAAGGTCTTCTGCCGATCGCTCAGCCAGCGGATACAGAACCGCTAGTACTATAATCACCAATGTTAAAATCTGCAGAAGCACGATGCCCAATCCCAAGGTCCAGGCGGTTTGCGAAAACAGGCTGCGGCCACGCCAAAAGTTCATAGCCCCGGCTCAAAACGGTAGCCAACACCCCGCTCCGTCTGCAGAAATCGAGGCTGTCGAGGGTTTTCTTCGATGACCTTGCGCAATCGTGTCACACGCACATCAATACTGCGATCAAAGCGACCGTCCTCTTCCCCACCCAACAACTGTAATAAAAAGTCACGACTGAGAATCCGCTTCGGGCGTTGCGCAAAAACCATGAGCAAGTCCATTTCGGCGGGATTTACATCCACTTCCTGGTCATTTTGATATAAGCGGCGCTCGGCAAACTGCAACCGAAAACGACCAAACTGTAGTTTCTCACCCCCTTCATCCTTACCGGATCGCCGCAACAGCGCCCGCAAACGCGCCAGTAATTCCCGAGCATTAAAGGGTTTTGCAAGGTAGTCGTCGACCCCACTTTCAAGGCCAAGAATACGCTCCTCATCTTCGCCGCGTGCTGAAAGCATTAAAATGGGTGGCCCACTCTCCTGACTCCGCAACTCCTTAGCGAGGCTAATACCGTCTTGTCCTGGCAACATCCAATCGAGCACGATGACATCCACCGGCCCAACAGCCAGTTGTTGTCGCATCTGCTGACCATTCCCCGCGAGGAGCACCGCGAATCCTTGCGCTTCAAGAAACTCCTGCAACATAGACGCAAGCCTTTGATCATCATCGACTATCAGAACAACTGCCACGATCCACCTCACTTTTCACTGCACCCAATAATCAAGCCACTTTTCAGGAAATATTCTGGAAATAATTGCGGAGCATTATAACACCATAGGCAGCAGCGGTACCCAAACCAAAAGATAGAGTGGAGCGAATTATTCAGCAAGCCGGATTCATAAGTAGTTAACACGAGGCATTGCGATTGAAGTTTTGTAGCGGTTGTTTTGCGGCTATTAGACGGGTCTTTGATCCGTCTTTTTTTATATATATGCTCCCGTGGTACACTCCAAATTGTTTAGTCAACAAGGATGTCGCATGGACCCCAAAGCCCAACGTCTGGTCTGGATTGATCTCGAAATGACGGGCCTACATCCAGAGCAGGATGAAATTCTGGAAATCGCTACCATCGTTACGGACAACCAGCTTCGTGTACTCTGTGAGGGGCCAGTACTCGCCGTACATCATCCCGAATCTACCCTGAACCAAATGGACGACTGGAACCAACGCACCCACAGTCATTCCGGCCTTCTACAAAGGGTTCGTGAGAGTCGCTTGGATACGACTATGGTCGAAATGCAAACCCTAGACTTTCTACAAACCCATGTCGTAGCGGGTAGCTCACCGATTTGTGGCAACAGCGTCTGCCAAGACCGCCGCTTCCTCGCGCGCTTAATGCCGCGTCTGGAACGATTTTTTCACTATCGAATGATTGATGTGAGTACACTGAAGGAGCTATCAACACGCTGGTATCCGGGTTTTCCCCGATTCCCCAAAGCCGAACGACACGAGGCACTGGCGGACATTCGCGAGTCTATTGATGAGCTTGCCTACTATCGGGAGAAGCTGTTTCCACAAGTCCTCAACCTCTCCGGAGAACATACAGAGAGTTGAAGACAACAACGTCTTTCAAGCAGACCATTCGGATTTATTTAACCGGTGCGGGCAGGTTCTGGATAAGGTCTACCCGCACTCTGACCTCAAGATTTTCGGCCAGAACTCGGCACAACAAGTAATCACCATCAGAGCTTTCCTGCCACTCAAGCGGCAAAACCACTTCCATATAGTGAATACCCGTGTTTTCGTCCGCCCAGTGCAGGCGCATTTGCTCTGATGTTAAGATAGCAATCTGCATCCGTTCGGCAATTTGGCGCGGGGTGCTTGGTTTGGCAAGGGTCATGGAGGCTCCAATACAGTGGAAATTGATCTCTTTTACGAACTCGCAGTTCCGACGCATCTCGGCCGCAGCGAGGCCCAAGTTTATCATGAAACGCTGGATGAACTCAGCCTCGCCGATAGCCTCGGTTTTCATGGGGCGTGGTTCGTAGAGCATCATTTCATGCGGGAATACTCGCATTCCAGCGCACCCGAAGTCTTTTTGGCGGCTGCCAGTCAGCGCACGCGCCATCTCCGGCTGGGCCATGCAGTGGTCGTACTCCCCTATAATCATATTATCCGAGTCGCAGAGCGCGTCGCCGCTCTCGACATTCTGAGCAATGGTCGCCTGGATCTGGGGATTGGACGCGGTTTTTCGCCGAAAGAGTATGCACTTTTTGGTAGCCAAATGGCCGATAGCCGCACGCATATGCAAGAAGGTTTACAAATTCTTCGTCAAGCCGGTGGAGCGCCATTCAGCCATGAAGGCAAACTCTATCAATTTGAGAGCTTGGATGTTTTACCCAAATCACTTCAGCAACCACATCCGCCCATCTGGACTGCGGCTGTCAGTCCTGACACCTTTCAATGGGCGGCAAAGGAAGGCATCGGTGTGCTCTCCGGCCCTTTCAAGCCCTGGTTTCTCATCAAACAGGATTTGCGCGTCTACAAAAAAAGCTGGCATCAGCAGCATGGCCTGGGCACCCTACAACCGGGTCAGAATAATGGTTTTGCAATGACCATAGGCTGCCTGTGTCTAGAAGATGGCGCAGAGGCGCGCCGACTTGGGGAAGGATTTACTTGGTACTATCAGCGGTTGCTGGATCAAACTCGACCGGTGCTGGCACAACTTCGAGAAAGTTATGAGTACTATCACCGCCTCGGTTTTCTGGAGCCACTATTGCGGCGCGGCCTCAACTTGCGGCTTTTAGAGACTATGGGCATGGTGGTAGTCGGTGATCCCGCCACCTGCCGCGAGAAGCTGTCTCGTTATGCTCGGGCAGGAGTAGACCGACTGATCCTTGCTGTGGGTGCTGGCATGGTTCCCAGCGCCGTTACGCGCCGTTCCATGGAACTCCTGGCCAAAGAGGTTCTCCCTGCCCTACGGGATATCCATCACAACTAATGCGTATTCTGATAACCGGAGCGGCGGGTCATACAGCCGCCGCGCTCATACCCACACTTTTGCACCGGTCGGATGTGCAAGAGCTGATTGCTCTGGATCGCTGCACACCGCCGATAGTACACCCCAAGCTCCGAGTCCTGATCATGGACATCCGAAGCCCGCAACTTGTCCCTGTGCTCGCGGGCATCGACTGCGTTATCCATCTGGCTTTTATGGTGCTGAGCCCACACCTTGGGCCTCAATCTCGATGGCGTGATGAAATGCGCGATATCAATTTGCGCGGCAGCCAAAACCTTTTTAGGGCCGCATCCGCAGCGGGTGTTAGGCAAGTCATTTATTCTGGCAGCGTCGCAGCTTATGGAGCTTGGCCAGACAACCCGGTGCCGATTCATGAGTCCTGGCCTTGCCGACCCGTACCGGGTTTCGCCTATAGCGAAGATAAAGGGGACCTCGAAAACTGGCTGGACGATTTTGTGACGCAACAGACGCACACCGCGTTTACCCGATTACGCCTGCACGCCATTATCGGTCCTCACGGCCAAAAATTAGTGAACGATATTGCAACCAGCCCCTTTACCCTCAAGCTAAAAAACCCGGATCTGCCTATCCAGTGCCTACACGAGGACGACGCAGTGACCGCCTTCCTCGCAGCATTAACCTATGGGCGAAGCGGTATATTCAATATCGCCGCTCCCGACCCAATACCCTGGTCATCCATCCCCAGAAAATGGCGTCTGCCCTTATCTCCTCAACAGTTACACCGCATCCATCGCTCTTTGCGCCCATTCAGTCGAGCACTGGGTGATCCGGGCTGGATTCAGGTCCTCGAAAATCCGCTCATTGTTGATATTGAGCGTGCTCGGCAAGCATTGGGGTGGCAACCGCGCTATACCGTTGGCGAAACCATTGCCGTCGTGCGTCGCGATCTGCAACGCGCCCCCTGGAAGGCTTGGAGCCGGTTCTAGACCGTGGCACAATGGCTTATGACTTTAGCGCAACGTATTCCTGTCCAAACCCAGATCCAGCGCCACCATGACGCACTGGTCAACCGTTTGAGCACACACAGCGCCCAGTATCGCGACCCCGTCGCAACCGTGCCGTGGGAATCTCTGAACGCAGAAAGCGCTTGGCTTCCCGAAAACCTGGTTTCGCTACACGGAGTTCCCGAGTACGCGCAGTTGCGCGAAGAAGAACGCATACGCTTGTCCCAAGTCGAATTTGTCTCCTTCTGTGAACTCGGTCTTTGGCTAGAAGCCTTGTTTATTCAAAGACTCAGCGCCAACTCTCTGCAGGAAATGTATCGAGATTCGACGAGTTACCACTATCAACTCCACGAATTACGCGAAGAAGTCGGACATAGTCTGATGTTTCTTGAACTGCAAAGGCGTTCTCACCTGCCTTTCATGACCCCGTTAAATGAACGACCAGCACTTGCTCGATTGTTTGCGCGTTATGCTCCAGAAGGTTCGGCGGCGTTCTGGGCAACTATTCTGATTGGCGAGAATGTTCCCGATCGAATGAACCGCCTCATCTATGCGCAAAAAGAACTGCCGGCAGCGGTACTGGCTATCACTCATGTACACATGCGCGAAGAAGCCCGACATATGGCCTTTGCGCGCACCACGATTCAGATGCGCAGTCAGGCTATGCATCCTCTGAAAAAACGCATGATCAGCCCGGTACTACGTGAAGTCTTCCGACAGTTTTTGCGGACCTGTTTTTTTCCATCTGAACAAGTTTATGCCGCCGCTGGGCTGGAAAACCCGCGCATCTGGGCGCGCCGCGCCCGACGTAACCCGCATCGAATCGCCCTAATGAATCAATGCGCAGCACCCAGCCGTGATTTTCTGCGTGCCCAAGGTTTCGCCTTATGATTTGTTTATTTTGCTATACTTAGGAACATATGGAAAAGAAAATGCTTTTTGAACTGGGGTCTATTTACGTATCTCCTGATGCTCAGGCGATTTTTGAATCGGGAGAACTGGACCCGCAAGAATTGTTGCGGCGGCACGTTACCGCAGACTGGGATGAAGCTTCAGACCCCGATGTCGTCCGGGCGAGTGAAAAAGCTATTAGCGAGGGCGGTACCGTTGTCAGTTCTTGGCAGATTGGCGGATACACGGCTTGGATCCGTACGGATGCCAGTCGAAAAACAACCATTATTGATTTACCCCTTGAACCCTGAGGCATCCCTATGAAAACGCTGACTATAGCTACCCAACCTTTCCAAGATCAGCGTCCTGGCACTTCGGGCCTCAGAAAAAAAGTAAAAGTCTTTCAACAAGCTCATTATCTCGAAAACTTTGTTCAATCCATTTTTGAAGCTATCCCGGATCGCGCTGGCAAAACACTTGTTCTGGGCGGAGATGGTCGCTTTTATAATCGTCAGGCCATACAGATCATTCTTCGCATGGCTGCAGCCAATGGCTGGGGAAAGGTCATGGTTGGACGGGGCGGTCTATTTTCTACGCCTGCGGTCTCGGCGGTCATTCGTGCGCATCACGCGCATGGCGGGATCATTCTGAGTGCTTCCCACAATCCTGCCGGGCCTGACCAAGACTTTGGCATCAAATATAATACGGCTAACGGTGGTCCTGCACCGGAAAAAATCACGGAAGCCATCTGGGCCGCGAGCAAATCCATTCAGCGCTATCAAATTCTGGATACGGCAGACGTCGATATCGACCAAGACGGCGTTTTTTCCTTAGGCGACATGCGTGTTGAAGTTTGCGACCCTGTTCATGACTATGCCGCATTAATGGCGAAAATATTTGACTTTGATGCACTCAGTCGCCTGCTTCAAGGCTCCTTCCAGATGCGCTTTGACGCCATGCACGCCATCACTGGCCCCTATGCCCACGAAATTTTCGAGAAGCGACTCGGCGCGCCAGTCGGTACGGTCATGAATGGGATACCACTTAGCGATTTTGGTGGAGGTCATCCAGACCCCAACCTAGTCTATGCCAAGCCCTTGGCAGATTACTTATTCAGCGAGGATGCACCGGATTTTGGCGCTGCCTCCGATGGTGACGGCGACCGCAACATGATTCTGGGTCGGAAGTTTTTTGTGACGCCCAGTGATTCCCTAGCGGTCTTGGCAGCGCACGCAACGACCATACCGGCCTATAAAAGTGGGCTGAAAGGCATTGCCCGTTCTATGCCTACCAGCCAAGCCGCTGATGTAGTGGCTCAGGCGCTGGGTATCAAAAGCTATGAAACGCCCACGGGATGGAAGTTCTTCGGCAACCTGCTAGATGCCGGTAAAATCACCTTCTGCGGTGAAGAAAGTTTTGGTACCGGCTCCGATCATGTTCGGGAGAAGGATGGGCTCTGGGCGATTCTTGCTTGGTTGTCCATCATGAGCGCTACGGGTCAGTCTGTGGCCGATATTGTCGCACAACACTGGCAGCGCTTCGGGAGACACTACTACACGCGCCACGATTATGAAGGCATACCAGCGGAAGTCGGGGAAGAAATCATGCGGGTCATCACGGCCCAATTGCCCGTTCTCCCTGGACAAACGCTGGCGGGAAGGCGGATTCAGATTGCAGATGATTTTGTCTATACAGACCCCATAGATGGGAGTGTTAGCGCGCACCAAGGGTTACGCATCATTTTTGAAGATAACTCCCGACTGATTTTTCGTTTATCAGGTACCGGGACAGAAGGTGCCACCCTACGTATTTATCACGAATATCTGGAAAAAGATCCAGCGCGGCAACATGCAGATCCACAACGGGTGTTGCATGACCTGATCAGCCTCGGCAAAGATCTAACGCGTATCGAAAAACTGACGGGCCGCAAGGCCCCCACTGTCATCACCTGATGAAGGAGTCTCATTATGATGGATTACGACGATAACGACCGCAGTATCGGTTATAGCGCCTTAGGTGCCGCTTTGCTGGCCGGTGCGGCGGCAGGTGCCGTTGCAGCACTACTATTTGCACCACAAACGGGTGAACGCACTCGCGAACAGTTACGCCATCAAGCAAACCGCGCATGGGATCGAGTCGTTACCTCGCGAGAGCACATGAATGAGCGCGTCGAAGAATTACTGGATACCATCGCCATATACAGTGAAGAGCTCGTGCAAAAAGGTAGGGAGCTCAGCGACAAGGAACGTCAGCGTTTGAACGACGGTATAGCGCTTGCTCGCAGCGAGCTGGATCGCCTGCGTCGCAAACTCTCTCGTTTAGATTGACCGCAGAGGGGCGAGAGGCTATTCTCTGCGGCGACGGGGCGTAGCGCAGCTTGGTAGCGCGCCTGCTTTGGGAGCAGGATGTCGTAGGTTCGAATCCTATCGCCCCGACCAATAAAATCAAAGGCTTGAGCATTTCGCTTGGGCCTTTATTTTTGCCTTTTGGCCTTCCTGAAGTTCCGCATCCAGCTTTGGCGATACGGGTGCTGCGGTATTCTTTCCATTCGTCGGTAGGTGGCGCGATATAGTGTTTATCGTCGGCAATAATACCGCGATAATCTCCTAGTGCGTTGCGCTCGGCCCGTACTGCATCCCATAGCGTCATATTTTCGGTTACGATTTTCTGTTCCATGATTAAGCCCTCTGTTTAAGTGCCTGAATAACTCAGGCGGCCAGGGGCTAGTCAGTGTTCAAGGAGCACCGGATCGTATTCCCTTTCGGTGTTGTATTTCGATCCCTCCCCGGCCATTGGAGAGCATAAGCCCAGACGAATTCTGGGCATAAAAATATCCGCATGACTGACGGGGCGGTGATCCGCCTTGAAGGTATGACTAGCACCATGTGTCGAAGATTAGAACACTAGAGTGGTTAATAGTGGTACGCCATGCCTACCAAGCCACGCACATCATTGATGTGCACGCTACCAACCGATGCATTTACTTGATCAGAGGCTGAATATCTATCGTAATCCACGCCAATAAAACCGCTCCAGTTCGGATCAAAGCGATAATCTGCTTTTGCACCGACCTGCAAGACGTCAGAACTAGGGGTGTGGGTCGCGCCGGTAGCCGTTGCTGAAACACCCGCCAAATAACCAATATGACCACTCAGCGTAATCTGGTTAGTCGGTGCCATGGCTGCGTATACACCACCTCCGAAGGCATTGTTTCCATAGCTTGCTGAATAACCATCTAGGCCTAGAGAGAACTTGGCGTACTGATACCCGATATAGGGACCAACAATGACATTATGGGCGACTTCAAAAGCTTTGCCCAATCGGGCGTTGAACTGCAGGGAGTGGCCATGATCGTTTGCCGAGCCGCTGCCGCTTTCAGAAACGCCGTCAGCACTCGTGAATTTCGCGGAACCACCATCTATGGCCGGTCCAAAAGCGTAGTTAAAACCCAAATGCATAAACCATAGCTGTCGATTGATACCGGTTGCACTGACACCGATGCCACCCGTGGTATTTCCGCCTGAAGCGGTTGCTGAACCATAACCTGGCACGGTCGCTGAAAGCGTGGTCGGAGTGCCTACGATCTGACCGTAAACGCCAATGTTATCCAGTCCAGCAGTTAGACTATTCGCACTGGCAACTGTCGGGATGGCTAATACTGCAAGGATGAGGAACCGTTTCATAATTATATTGATCTCCAAAAGGTTGTAAGCTGCCCGAGCGAATTAGACGCTGTTAGCTTTTTTGGCAAGGCCATAATTCCATCCTTAATGAAAGACAACTTGCCGCTCAATGCCTCAATGCTAAGTCGTTGGAGTCTCGTGCGTTGGTAGTTTTGATATACGGCAAAGCCGAATGTCAGGAAAGCATTAGCCCGTAATCGGCGCAACATTGTCACCCGTAGCGATTGCGTGGAACAGGATCACGGTCAGAGAAATACCCATTACCTTGTATCTTTTGATATTTTTATATTATCGGAGCTGGCTTCTCACTCGGCGCCAGTCGGGCATGGTGCGGTCGAGGATCGCTTTAAAGCGGTCATTGTGCAGACGTTCGAGGAGATGTGCCATTTCGTGAACGACCACATATTCCAGACAAATTTCAGGGTGCAGAGTCAGTCCCAAACTGAGCCAGATACGGCGCGCAGGAATATTACAAGTTCCCCAACGGGTGCGCATGCGTTTCACTCCCCATTCAGCCACTCTGACGCCCATCAACGGTTCGTAATGGGCGATGAGGGCGGGAATGCGCTCTTTCAGGGCCTGTCGATGCCAAGCCTCGACGAGGGCTTCCCGATTGATACGACTAGCCTCTGGTCGACAATACAAATCCATGAAATTCGGACCCTGCAACTGAATATGGCCGGCATGAGCAACAGGATGGACGCGCAGGAAATAGGGCTCTCCCCAATAATAGTGTTTTTCTCCAGAGACATAGTTCAGCGGAGCAACAGACTCTTGTTGCTGAAAATTTCGTTGATGCTTTTTGATCCAAGTCAGTCGGGCTAACACTTCAGCACGAATCGCTTCTTCAGTTATCTGCCAAGGTGCCGTCACCCGCACCGCACCATTCGGCGGATAGACCCGGAGATGCAAGTTTTTTATGGACTTACGCACGACCTGCACAAGCAGATCTTGCACCTGCATCGTGTAGCTTTCAGCAATCGGCATAAGACTCCATGACTTTACCAAGCTGCATAGAAAAATGATATAAAATCATTATTTTACAAATTATTAGGCAATTTAGACCGTTTTTAGATCTCTAGCCAGACACTCAAAAAGTTATATTATTTCGATTCAGCCACCAGCTTGCTGCATTTAAATAAAGGGCAACTAAAAGCCAGATTACATAGGGTAGTAACAACCACGCAGCCGTAGCGCTGATCGTAGCGAAAATCCCCAGACAGACCAGTACCAGTAATAACAGCAATATCAAGTCGCCCAGCGCCCAAAGAATTTGGTGCTTTCTAAAAAATATCCAAGACCATGCCGCGTTGGCGAGCAATTGCAATGCATAGAAAATCAAACCAGCCACACGCCAAGAACTCTCAGGACTGAGATACACCAAAGCCGCTGAAAAGGCCATGAGAATGTAGAGCAGCGTCCACACCAATGGAAAAACCTAGGGCGGCGGCGTCCCTCTGGGTTTGCGTAAGCGCTCGTACCAAGCATCTGGACGAAAAAAAGAGCCCGTGGTCGCAACGCCCAAGGTAATGGCCAAGCTAATGAGAGTTACTATCGCAAATTGACTGACTATCATGATCTCATTATAGCGAGACCATCCCTTTCAGTCTCGGCGGTTTTTTAACTTCAGGAATCACTTGAAAACGTATGCCGCTATTTGCATTGGGTGCCTATTCCCTGCCCCCAGCGCGTCATACCGTCACGCCCGATGACGAAGTGCCCTTTCTTATCGTTCGTTACAGCATCTTTTGTGAATAGTTATAGCATAGATAGACGAAATACTGTATAAATATATAGTATTTAGTTACAGAGCGCCCCCTAATGCCATGCACATTCGCAAAAACCTTCAAAAAACATCAACGATTGTCGATCTTGATCTCTTTGGAAGCGCACTGGATCGCTGGAACATGATGGCTTCATCACCACGGCCCGTGGGCCGCCTTCATGGCAAGAGAACACTGCCGCTCATGGTATCTCGCATTGCTGCTGGGTTTCCATCGCCTGCGGATGACTATATCGAAAACCAGATTGATCTGAATACACACCTGATCCAGCACAAGGAAGCCACTTTTATTTTGCGCGTTACTGGCTGGTCCATGCGCGACGCCGGAATTTTTGATGGCGATGAAATCATTGTGGATCGGGCGATTACTCCTGTAGATGGCAAAATCGTAGTAGCGGCCATCAATGGGGAATTAACCGTTAAACGTTTACGTCAAATCGACACGGTCGTCCATCTCGTCGCCGAGAATCCGGAGTTTCCGGATATTGTGCTGAATGAAGGACAAGAGCTTTGCATCTGGGGCGTAGTCACCCGCGTATTACATCGCGTCTGAGGCTCACATGGCTATTGCCCTCATTGATGCCAACAATTTTTATGTGTCCTGCGAGCGAGTATTTCGTCCAGATCTGGAAGGGCGGCCCGTGGTGGTGCTTTCCAATAATGACGGCTGCGTCGTCGCGCGCTCGGCAGAAGTAAAGGCCTTGGGTATTGCTATAGGCACCCCGTGGTTTCAATTACAAAAACAGGCTCAGCAGGAAGGCATTATTGCCATGTCCAGCAACTATGCACTGTATGCGGATATGAGTAATCGCATGATGCGCATACTTTCGACTTTCAGCCCCATTCAAGAAGTCTACAGTATCGACGAATGCTTTCTGGATTTACGCGGTTTTGCACCAGCGCATTTATCCCGCATAGGACAAGCCGCCCGACTCAAGATCCGGCAATGGTTGGGATTACCAGTTGGGGTAGGTATTGCCGCAACCAAGACCCTTGCCAAGCTCGCCAATCATGTTGCCAAAAAATATCCCGAGTATCAGGGCGTCTGCAATTGGGAATCCCTGAACACGCAAACTCGGCAAACCTTATTGCAAAATCTTCCGGTGTCGGAAGTCTGGGGTGTGGGTCGAAGGCTGACAGAAAAGCTGGCTTCGCAGGGTATACAAAGCGTTTGGGATCTTCAGCAAACGCATCCTGTTTGGATGCGTCAGCACTTCAACATCCTGATGGCGCGGACTATACGAGAATTGCAGGGAGAATCCTGCATCGCACTCACCGAAATCGCACCCACCAAACAAGAGATTCAATCCTCCCGTTCTTTTGGCCGGCCCGTCACCCGGATAGAAGATTTAGCAGAAGCCATCAACGTCTATACAGTTCGAGCTACCCAAAAATTGCGCCAGCAAGAATCCATATGCGGCGCAGTACGCATAGATATTCGCACCACCCCCTTCCGGCCTGACAAACCACAATACCACGCCTCACAAACGGTCGCGCTCGCTATACCTAGTCAGGATACGCGCATATTGATAAAGGCCGCGCTATCCGGACTTCGCCACATCTATCGTCCCCAGTTCGCCTACGCCAAGGCCGGCGTACATCTGACGGAGATCCGTTCCGTCCATCAGCAGCAAAGGGATCTCTTTGCCGCCGAAGCGCTCGATATACGCTCGGATCAGCTGATGAAAACTCTGGATGCTATCCATACCCGCTTTGGGCATAACGCCTTGCAACCGGGCGTCGCTGGATTACAGGGACAACGCGACTGGTCCATGAAACGCGGCAACAAATCGCCTAGCTATACCACTTGCTGGTCAGATTTAGCGAGAGCACGCTCCTGATCACGATCCACCTCTGCCGCCAGAGCGGGAAAGTCGATACAGACAGCAGTACGGAGCAAAGGATCTCTAATTGATCGCGTTTCTGTTTAGGACCAGTAACTATGGGACTTTGTATGAGCTTTTGGCATCGGAATACTCGCCATAACCAGTAGCTATATATTTATACAGTATCCAGTCTATCGACCGCAAGCATTCTCCCTTGGAGTTGCCTAAAGGACTTACGTCAAAGATACTGGGTGACTATCTAACGCAGGTATTTGGTCAATCATCTCTCACTTGAATGGGTAACAACCCCTCCCATGTCCAACGCGAATCTATCCCCTTTTATCTGGTCCGTAGCAGATCTGCTGCGTGGTGATTACAAGCAATCGGAGTATGGCAAAGTCATTCTGTCTTTTACGGTGTTGCGCCGATTAGATTGCGTGTTGGAAGCCACCAAGCCTGCCGTGCTGGCCGAATTGGCGCAGCGTGAGAAGGCGGGCATCAACCCCGAGCCCTTCTTGCGGCGCGCGTCCCAACAGCTCTTTTTTAATACCTCGCCGTTGGATTTAAAAAAGCTCATGGGCGATCAGGATCACATTGGCGAAAACCTGCGGGCTTACTTGCAAGCGTTCTCGCCGGAAGTGCGGGATATTTTCGAGCGTTTTGAGTTTCACACCCAAATCGACAAGCTCGCCAAGGCGGGATTGCTGTATCTCGTCACCGAAAAATTCGCCCATATTGATCTGCACCCCGATGCCGTCAGCAATGAAGAAATGGGCAGCGTATTTGAGGAACTGATCCGTAAGTTTGCCGAACTCTCGAATGAAACCGCAGGCGAACACTTCACCCCGCGCGAAGTCATCCGGCTGATGGTGAATCTGCTGTTTATTGAAGATGACGAAGCACTCACCAAACCCGGCGTGGTGCGCTCGCTCTATGACCCCACAGCGGGCACCGGCGGCATGTTGAGCGTGGCCGATGCGCATCTCACCAGCCTCAACCCCGATGCGCGCTTGGTGATGTACGGGCAGGAACTCAACCCCGAATCCTACGCCATCTGCAAGGCCGACATGCTCATCAAAGGGCAAGACATCGCCAACATCATCTTCGGCAATACCCTATCCGCCGACGGTTTATACGGCAAACATTTTGACTACATGCTCTCCAATCCGCCCTTTGGCGTGGAATGGAAGAAAATCGAAAAAGAGATTCGCAAAGAAGCCGAACAAATGGGTTTTAATGGCCGCTTTGGCCCCGGCCTGCCGCGCGTGAGCGATGGCTCGCTGCTGTTTTTATTGCACCTTGTAGCCAAAATGCGCCCCGCCGTGGATGGCGGCAGCCGCTTTGGTATCGTGCTCAACGGTTCGCCGCTGTTCACTGGCGGCGCGGGTTCGGGTGAAAGCGAAATTCGCCGCTACATGCTGGAAAATGATCTGGTCGAGGCCATCATCAGCCTGCCCACGGATATGTTTTATAACACCGGTATCAGTACTTATGTCTGGATTGTCAGCAATCGCAAAGCCGCCGCGCGCAAAGGCAAAGTACAATTGATTGATGCCAGTCGCTTTTGGCAAAAAATGCGCAAAAGCCTCGGCAGCAAACGCCGCGAACTCAGTCCAGAACATATCGACGAAATCACCCGGCTGTTTGGACAGTTTGCAGAAGTCAGTCAGGACGTGGACGGCATCAACACCCCCATCAGCCGCATTTTCAAGAATGAGGATTTTGGCTACCGCAGCATCACCATCGAGCGCCCGCAGCGCGATGAAGCCGGCAACATCGTGCTGGCCACCAAGGGCAAAGCCAAAGGCAAACCTGTGGCAGATACATCCCTGCGGGACACCGAAAACGTGCCGCTCAGTGAAAACGTAGCAACCTACTTTGCGCGCGAAGTGCTGCCCCACGCGCCCGATGCCTGGATCGACCCCGACAAAACCAAAATCGGCTACGAGATTCCGTTCAACCGCCATTTTTACGTGTTCAAACCGCCGCGCCCATTGGCAGAGATTGATGCCGAACTGAAAGGCGTGACCGACAACATCCTGCGCATGATCCAAGGGCTCACCGCATGAACACGCTGCCCGACCCAGCATCCGCAGACAGTTTTGCGCTGGAGCGTCAGCTCAAAGCCGCTTTGTTTGAGCGCGTAGTGCTCAGTCCGGTAAAAGTCTCACCAGTGGTGAGACAAACCCACCCGCAGGCACTGCAAATCTTCAAAGACGCCTACATGATCGAATTTCTCGGACTGCCCGAAGGCCACAGCGAACGCGACCTGCACCAGGGCCTGTTGACCAAACTCAAAGCCTTTTTGATTGAACTGGGTCGCGACTTCTGTTTTGTCGGCTCCGAGTTTCCGGTGCAAGTGGGCGGGCGTGATTTTGCGCTGGATCTATTGTTCTTCCACCGGGGTCTGAACTGCTTGGTGGCTTTTGAACTCAAGGTCGGCCGCTTTGAACCCGAATACCTCGGCAAGTTGTCGTTTTATCTGGAGGCCTTGGACCGCGATGCCAAAAAGCCGCATGAAAACCCAGCCATTGGCGTACTGCTGTGCGCCAGCAAAGACGACGAGGTGGTCGAATACGCCCTGAGCCGCACCGCCTCACCCGCGCTGATTGCCGCCTACGCCACGCAGTTGCCCGACAAAGCGCTGCTGCAAAGCAAGTTACATGAGTTTTACCTGCAAGATGCGGGCGAAGCCGCCGACACCGGAGAGAACGCATGAGTTTCCCGCGTTATCCCGAATACAAAGACAGCGGCGTGGAATGGCTGGGCGAGGTACCGGCGCATTGGAGCGTCGAGCCATTTAAGCGTCAAATTGACCACGAGACTTTGAAGATTGATGCACTGGAGGCCGAGCAGCAGCGGTTGATCGAACTGCTCAAAGAAAAGCGATCTCAAGCAATGCACCGACCGGATTTTAAGCATGATCGGCGGGCTATCGGCATGATAAAAATGCGGCTCACTTCAGGAATACCGCCAAAAAATAAGCCCGTTCCCGTGTTGACGCAGCGCAGGGATCGAACTAGCATACTTGGCAATACACCCGCCATGCCTCTCCACGATGCACACTTTGGCGGGTTTTTTCGTTTGGGGTTTATGTAAATGACCGCTTTTGCTAAGCCCGCCCTCACGCCAGAAGCCCAAGCGCGCGATGTTGAAGCGTTTTTAGCGCATTACCGTGAAAAATACACCGCAGCACCCGAACAGCCGCCCGTATGGATGGCTATGGAATTACTGACGTTTAAGGTCATCTCCATCTTGTTCGCTCATGTACGAAATAAGGCGGATACCAACCGTATTAGCCAGCACTTCGGCGGGCATCACACCGTTTTAAGCTCCTGGTTCCGCAGCCTATCTGATTTACGCAATCTGTGCGCCCACCACATGCGCGTATGGAACCGTGAGTTTGGTAGTTACCCCGTACTACCTAAAAAACCCCCCAGCCATTGGCCACAGATACCCACCGCCATCCCCAGCGGGGCACGCTCAGAGACAACCCCAACGCTCAGCCCACAGCGTCGGCTCTACCTGCAATTGGTCGTGATTGAAACCCTCATGCAACAAATTAATCCCGAAAGTCACTGGGCAGAACGGCTTGTTCGCCTGCTAGACGCTAATCCGCAAATCTCCCGCATCCACATGGGCTTCCCGCCGTTGTGGGAACACGAAGCCCTTTGGCAACATGCCGTGCAAGCCGCACGAGGAGCAGCCGCATGAGTTTCCCGCGTTATCCCGAATACAAAGACAGCGGTGTGAAATGGCTGGGCGAGGTGCCGGCGCATTGGGAGGTACTCCCTTGCCGCGCAATTGTCCATGAGCGAACCGCAAAAAATGAGGGCGCAACGTGTCAGGATTACCTTTCGTTGATGGCAAACGTAGGAATTATCCCATATGCGGAAAAGGGAGATGTTGGGAATAAGAAGCCGGAAGATTTGAGCAAGTGCAAAATGGTTGCTCAGGGCGATTTTGTCATCAACAGCATGAACTACGGGATAGGTTCCTATGGGTTGTCAGATTATGACGGCGTATGTAGCCCTGTTTACATCGTGCTGAAACCTCAGGGCTGCGTGGTTGAATCGCGCTTCGCATACCGTGTCTTTGAAAACCGTGCGTTTCAGACCTACGCTCAATCTTTTGGGAATGGGATTCTCGAGCACCGTTGTGCGATCAACTGGGACATTCTCAAGCCAATCGGTGTTGGTGTCCCTCCAATTGATGAGCAGAAGACGATCCTCGCCTTTCTTGACCGCGAGACAGCGAAGATTGATGCACTGGTGACAGAACAGCGGCGGTTGATCGAACTGCTCAAAGAAAAACGCCAAGCCGTCATTTCCCACGCCGTCACCAAAGGTCTAAACCCCGCCGCCCCCATGAAACCCTCCGGCATTGAGTGGCTCGGCGATGTGCCCGCGCATTGGGAGGTTAAGCCGTTGAAGTATTCCATCACCAAGATCGAGCAGGGATGGTCACCGCAATGTTGGAGTGAACCAGCCGCAGAGGACGAATGGGGTGTCCTCAAAGTTGGCTGTGTAAATCGCGAACAATTTGATTACAATGAACAAAAGAGACTACCTCTAGAACTGGAACCCCAGCCAATCTACGAGATCAAGCCTAGGGACATTCTCATGAGCAGGGGCAACACGCTTGAACTCGTAGGATCGGCAACATTCGTAGCAGAGGTAAGGCCCCGTCTTCTTTTGTCTGACCTGCTCTATCGCTTTCGTGCAAAACCAGAAAGAGTTGAGGGTGAGTTTCTTGTGCTGTCATTGCGTTCCCCAAATGTTCGGTATCAAATTGAACGGGATGCGACAGGTACAAGCCCTTCCATGAAAAAGATCGGTCAAGGAATAATTCGAGAATTCGTAATTGCCATACCTCCTCTCAGTGAACAGCATGAAATCATTGCATTCATCAAAGATGAAACCGCTAAGCTCGACACTCTCACCACCGAAGCCCAACGTGCCATCGACCTCTTTCAGGAACGCCGCTCCGCGCTGATTTCCGCCGCTGTCACCGGCCAGATTGATGTGCGGGCAGCGATGTGACAACGCGATTGTCCATTGTGTCGTTTAGGCCGCTGATGAGCCATTACAGCGCCGCCATAGTGTACGCTTCACCTATGCGTTATAACTTAAGGCAATCACTCAAGACAGCCCCGATCAGGAATCACCATGCAACCCATCGACATTGAAAACATGACTACGCAAGAACAGTTGCAGACCATGGAAGCCCTTTGGGATTCGCTTACCCATGCGGCGCATGAGCCAGCCTCGCCGTTTTGGCATGAGGAGATAGTGCAGGCCCGCCGGAAAAAGATCGTCGCCGAACAAGCGCGCTTTATCTCTTTGGCAGAACTCAAAGCCAACGGCGCCCAATTGATCGGACGGAACTAAGGTCGGTACACAAATATGAGCATCCACAAAGAAATCCGCTTTGAGACCGAGATTTGCGAGCACCTCGCCGCACACAACTGGCTCTATGCCGAGGGTGATGCCGCGCAATATGACCGCGCACGGGCCTTGTTTCCGGCGGATGTGTTGGCTTGGATACAAGAAACGCAGCCGAAAGCTTGGGAAGTCCTCCTGAAAAATCACGGTACTAAAGCCGGTGAAACCTTGTTGTCGCGGCTGCGCGATCAGCTCGATCAACGCGGTACTCTGGATGTTCTGCGCCACGGCATTGAGCTTTTGGGTCTGAAAGCCCCTCTTTTACTCGCGCAGTTCAAACCGGCGTTGGCAATCAATCCCGATATTCTGGCGCGCTATGCCACCAACCGGCTGCGCGTAGTACGGCAGTTGCGTTATTCGTTGCACAACGAGAACAGCATCGATCTGGGCTTGTTCCTGAACGGCATACCCGTTGCTACAGCGGAACTCAAAACCGATTTTACCCAAAGCATTCACGATGCGGTGGATCAATATCGCTTCGACCGTAACCCCAAACCCAAAGGCCAAGCCGCTGAGCCATTACTGTCTTTCCCCAACGGCGCCTTAGTGCATTTTGCGGTCAGCAATACCGAAGTGCAGATGGTAACCAAGCTGTCCGGTCCGGCCACGGTGTTCCTGCCCTTTAATCAGGGTGATGAGGGTGCGGCGGGGAATCCACCCAATCTCAACGGCGGTCACCGTACTGCGTACCTGTGGGAACAGGTGTGGGCGCGGGAAAGCTGGTTAGAGATCCTTGGTCGCTATTTGATCGCGCAGCGGGATTCCAAAAAGCACATTCATAAAATCCTCTTCCCGCGTTTCCATCAGTTGGATGTGACTCGCAAGCTGCAAACGGCCGTACTGCAGGATGGGCCGGGTAGTAAGTATCTCATTCAGCATTCTGCGGGTTCGGGTAAAACCAATTCCATTGCCTGGACCGCGCATTTTCTGGCGGAACTGCATGACGCCCAACACCAGAAGCTCTTTGATACCGTTCTGGTGGTCTCTGACCGCAATGTGATTGACGCCCAGCTTCAGGAAGCGCTCTTCGATTTTCAGCGTACCAGCGGGGTGGTGGCGACCATCACCCACAAAGATGGCAGCAAAAGCAGCCAGCTCGCCGAGGCCCTATCGGGCGACAAAAAAATTGTGGTCTGCACCATTCAAACCTTCCCCTTTGCGCTGGAAGCGGTGCGTAATCTGGCCGCCACCCAAGGCAAACACTTTGCGGTCATCGCCGATGAAGCCCACAGCTCGCAAACCGGCGAAGCCGCCACCCAACTCAAAGCCGTATTGAACCCCGAAGAGTTGGCCGAACTGAACGACGGTGGCGAAATCAGCACCGAAGACATCCTCGCTGCACAAATGTCCACCCGCGCAGACGATGGCGGCATTACCTTTGTCGCCTATACCGCCACCCCTAAGAATAAAACCATGGAATTGTTCGGCACGCGTCCCGATCCCTCCCGCAAACCGGCAGAGGATAATGTACCCCTACCCTTTCATGTGTACTCCATGCGTCAGGCCATCGAGGAGGGATTCATTCTCGATGTGCTGCAGAACTACACCGCTTACAAACTAGCCTTCAAACTCGCCCACAACGGCCAAGAGATCGACGAACACCAAGTGGATCGTAGCACCGCACTGAAGTCGATTCTGGGCTGGGTACGATTGCATCCCTATAACATCGCCCAGAAAGTCGAAGTCGTGGTTGAGCACTTCCGTACTTTCGTATCGCCATTGCTGCAGGGTAAAGCCAAGGCCATGGTGGTGGTCGCCAGCCGGCTGGAAGCGGTGCGCTGGCAACGGGCGATTCAGAAATACATCCGGGAACATGGATATCACATCGGCACGCTGGTCGCCTTTTCCGGCGAAGTGAACGACCCGGAATCCGGGCCGGATGCCTTTACCGAACACAGTGCCACCCTCAACCCTAACCTCAAAGGCCGCGACATCCGCGAAGCCTTCAAGGGCGATGAATACCAAATTTTGCTAGTCGCCAATAAATTCCAGACTGGTTTCGATCAACCCCTGTTGTGCGGTATGTATGTGGATAAGCGATTGGCGGGGATTCAGGCGGTGCAAACGCTATCGCGTCTAAATCGTGCCTATCCCGGCAAGGACACGACCTATGTGCTGGATTTTGTGAATGACGCAAAGGACGTCTTGGCCGCTTTTAAGACCTACTACACCACAGCGGAACTCGCGACGACTACCGACCCCAATCTCATCTTCGACCTGCGCGCCAAGCTGGACGCTAGCGGTCTATATGATGATTTTGAAGTGGAACGAGTGGTAGCCGTTGAACTCAACCCCAACGCCCAACAGCGCGAGCTTATCGCCGCTTTAGAGCCGGTACAGGACCGGGTCATGAAACGCTACAAAGCCGCCCAAGCCGCACTCAAAACCGCGCAAGACCAACCAGACGGACAGGGCGTGGAAAGCGCACAGGATGCGCTGAGTACCTTAACCCTGTTTAAGCGCGATATGGGCGCCTATCTACGGCTGTACACGTTTCTGTCGCAGATCTTCGATTACGGCAATACCGCCATTGAAAGTCGCGCCCTTTTTTACAAACGCCTGCTCCCGCTCCTAGAATTTGGTCGAGAACGCGAAGGCATTGATCTCTCGAAAGTCGTGCTCACCCACCATCATCTAAAGCACCTCGGCAAAATCTCCATGCCCCTCAACACAGGGGATACGCCCCTACTCTACCCAATTACGGATAGCGGCAGTGGCCATGTTCAGGAAAAACAAAAAGCCTATATAGCCGAGATCATCGAGAAATTGAATGATCTGTTTGATGGCGAACTCACCGATCAGGACAAGCTCGTCTACGTCAACAGCGTCATCAAGGGCAAGCTGCTGGAATCTGAAACCCTCCGGCAGCAAGCCACGAACAACACCAAAGAACAGTTTGCCAATTCGCCGGATCTCAAAACCGAACTGCTGAACGCGATCATGGGCGCACTTGATGCCCACACCCTGATGAGTACCCAAGCATTAAACTCCGTCGCTATTCAAGGCGGGCTGAAGGATATCCTGCTCAATAATGCGGGGCTTTATGAATCCCTTCGGACGCGATAAGCATGATGCACCCTGCAATCATCCATAATTGCGTATTCTGGGTCATCGTGGGCACGGAATCTTGGGCCTTGCCATCATTTTTCTAGGCACCACCTTCTGGACGGATTTCACCTGCAACACCCAAATGTGAGCCTGCCAGCGTTTGATGCCCGACTTCGAAGTAAGTTCTGACGCGGATTTTACGAGTATCACCCCAGAAGCGATCCTCAAAGTGCATCAAGATAGCATCGTCTGGCTGGAGAGCAGTTCACGGAGCATCAACATGAAGGCCCTATCGTGGTGATTACCCATCACGCACCCAGCTTCAATGGCTTAAGTAAAATTTGTGGCGGAGAGGGTGGGATTCGAACCCACGGTACCCTTTTGGAGTACACAGCATTTCCAGTGCTGCACCTTCGGCCGCTCGGTCACCTCTCCTGAGGGGGGGCAGTTTAACCCAGACCACCATAGCAGAGCAATGCTCCGGGCATGAATTTAAAAAGTCAGTACCTCGCCTTGGTTTGCAGGCAGCCCAGAGAGGGCGTTCTGAATACGAATCAAGGCACCAGAGCGATCATTTTGAAACTGAATGCCGATAGCCGGAGGACGACCATCGCGATTTTCAGCGGGCGTAACCCACACGACTTTACCCATCACCGGAGCACGGGGTTGGTTATCTGGAAGGGTAATCATGAGGAGCACTTCGGTTCCCATAGGCAGCAAATTAGGCGTCTCTACCAGAATCCCTCCCCCTTTTATCGACGGCATAAAACAACGTTGCACCGCCATCGGATCGCGCAATACCACAGAAATGGCTGTCGCAGACCCGCTACTGCCTTCAGGTTTGAGCTCCATGATTTTTTTCTCTCCGCCAAATAGCAATCCAGTCCAATAATTGCTTTTCCAATACCATAACAAGGTTGACGTTACCGGCCATTGCTTCCGGTAAGCGCAACCACACCTCTAACTCCCGAAACAATCCTTCCACATCGGCCAGCACAGCCACGGGACGCAACTCATCCAAATAGTCTACATGTACCATCTTGTCCAGATGCCCATAACGTAATCGAATCAAATCGCTTAATAAACTGAGGATAAACTCTCGTAAGAGCGCTATATCGGCCTTGCTCCAGCTATCCGCTATACGGAGTGCGGCTATCGGCCCCTTTTCTGGCAACTCCAGCAAAGTACGCATCCACTCAGCGCGCTGGTCCGCCCAGCCCGATTGCCAACTCGCAAGAGCTTTTACGGGTCGCCCGTTGAACTGGCGAGCCAATAAGCAGGCGGCACCGTCATCTAATCCCTGCGCTTTTAACCACTGAACCGTTTCTTCAGCGTCTTCTTTGGGAAAAGGGAGGCGTTGCAAACGCGAGCGAACGGTCGGCAGTAAACGTGAAGGTTGTTCGCTGAGCAAGAGAATGTGCGCACTAGATGCTGGTTCCTCCAGCGTTTTCAGCAATGCATTGGCGGCAGCTCCGGTCATCGCCTCGCCAGGTTCCAAACGAAGCCAGCGGCGTGCACTTACCTGCGGGGTATAACTTAAAAACTCTGTCGCTTGACGAACTTGATCAATAGCAATTTTTTTACCCGGTTCTGCGCTCACCATTAAAAAATCCGGATGCGACTGTTCTGCCAGCAGATGACAGGATCGGCATTCACCACAAGCGAAGCCATCCGTTGATGGCGAAAAGCACAAAGCCGAAGCCTGCAGTATATCCACATAGCGCCCAACCAAAGTACCCGCTTGGCCTACAGCGAGCATGGCTTGCGGCAACCCGGCTGTCAGCAGTGCTTGAATCGGTTTCCATTGCAGCGCTTCCGGTTGAAACGGCCTCAAGCGAAGTGATCCTGCAAGCGTTTCGCAAGCCGTTGAATCAGTGCCGCATGCACCTGCGCGAGGGGTTCCGCCGCATCCACCTGAAGTACGCGCTGAGGTTCTGTCATCTGCCGACGCAAAAATTCCGCGCGAGCCCGACGAAAAAACCGAATATCCTCCTGTTCTAGGCGGTCGAGCTTGCGGGCGCGAATCCGCTCCGCGCCTAATTCTGGACTCAGATCCAACCACAGGGTTAGATCGGGCGCTTTTGTTATTCCGGCCCACTCGGCTAATGTCGCAATCCTTTCCGGGGCAATACCACGACCACCACTTTGATACGCGTAGGTTGAGTCTTCATAACGGTCGCAAATCACCACTTTGCCAGCTATCAGGGCTGGCTGGATTCTCTGCAACCAGTGATCACGACGTCCGGCATACAGGAGCAGGAGTTCCTCTTCCGCCCCCAGATGTAACTGATCATTGAGGAATATGGTGCGAAGTGCTTCACCAAGAGGCCCACCACCCGGCTCACGCGTAACTTCCACAGCATAACCCTGAGCCCTACAGAAGTCCGCGAGCACGGATACTGCGGAACTCTTACCTGCACCCTCAATGCCTTCCAGAGTGAGAAAAAAACCTGGGTACGTCTTGGTAGTATTAGGCATGATGGGCTTTTTGCGAAACATCTTGGGGCGGATTTTTGGGCGGCTGAAGATAGCGGTGTATTTGCTCTATATGTTCGGCATAAGTCGCGGAGTAATGGTACGCCGTACCTTGGGCGATAAAATAGAGGTCCTCACTATGCGCCGGATGAAGTACTGCCATCAAGCTGCTTAAACCGGGCATAGCAATAGGCGTCGGCGGTAATCCTTTGTGGATGTAGGTATTGTAGGGACTCTTGATCTGCATTTCCGACGGGATCAGCTTGCCCGTATAGCGGCTACCTAGGGCATAGATAATTGTCGGATCAGACTGTAGCGGCATTCCCTGACGCAGCCGGTTCAGAAAAATCGCCGCTATGCGAGCCTGCTGTGCCGGGGGCGCGCCTTCTTTTTGGACAATAGAGGCAAGAATCAAAGCCTGGTATGGATCATCCAGCGGTAATCCAGATGCGCGATGTTTCCAGAGCCGGCCCAAATTACGGTTCATGCGTAGATAAGCCCGCCGCAGCACACTGATGGCACTGGTTCCCGGCACGTAACGATAGGTATCGGGGAACAACCAGCCTTCCGCACTCTTTTTATTACCTATTCCTGCCTTGAAAAGTGCATCAGACCTTCGCGCTTCTAATGGCAGGTCTTGAACGCGGAGATAAGGCGATTTTTTGCGCAGTTGCTGCATCACCATAGACAAGGTCCAACCCGGTACAATAAGCACGTTGAGCGGCGTGGATTGACCCTGAATCAGACGATGCAACACGCTTGCCTGATTAGTTCGGCCTCGAAAAACATACAAACCCGCCTGTAGACCCGGTCGTCCTGCAAGCATCCAAGCCAATCGAAAAACGCGCGGATACTGAATAATTCCCGCTTTAGTGAGTATCGCCATGCTGTGCTCAGCGCTACTCCCCAACGTCACCGCCACTTGGGTTTGTGGATGCGGCAACCGCAATGGCCCATACATACTAAAGCCATAATAGGCCATCGGAGCAAGCAGCAACACGATAAACAGCCATAAGCCTAGGTGCCGACGCTTTTTCATGATGGGCACAGTCCCATTTCTTGATGCCAAGCGAGTAAGATGGAAGCGATCAGACCGGCATTTCCGGGTAAGGCCCGTCCTTGAAAACGGCGTACCGGCCAAATGCCGATCAGACTGTTACTGAAAAAAATTTCTTCCGCACCGCGCAGCACCTCAGAACGATAAACCCCCATACGCGTCGCAATATTTTGCGTCCTGAGCCATGCCAGAATAGCATCGCGCTGTACTCCGATAATTCCACCATTTTCTAGCCAAGGCGTATGCACCACCCCACCGGACACCCAAAACAGGTTGGACATGGTTCCTTCGCGTAAGATTCCATCGCTGTCCAGCATGACACCCTCCGCACAATCCTCGGACAAAGCATCTCGGGCCATCACCTGATTCAAACGGTTCAGACTTTTGACACCGAGGTAGGGTGCTCCGGTAAGAAGGGGCACAGGACTGATATCGGCTATCATTCCAGGATTCCAGAAATCTGGTCGACGCTGGGGCCATTCGGAAAGCGACAAATAGCAGCGAGATGGTCCCGCATTTTGAGAGGCGTAACCTATTCCCGATCCACGTCCCAGAATCAATTTGAGCACCAGACGATCGTGATGGGCGTAATCGTGGACAAGCCGTTGAAAGGCCGCTTGCCACTCAGTGAGTGGTGGCACCGGAATGTGGAGAATTTCTGCACCCGCAGTCAAACGCTCTAGGTGCGCATCCCAGAACAGTGCCTGCCCATGAATGACCGCAATAGTTTCAAAAAGACCATCACCATAATGGAAAGCGCGATCACTGAAGAGATGATCATTTTCTGCGCCAAGGTCACCCGCTTGGCGCAACACCCCATCCATCATGACCGCGAGCAGCGCCACGGAAAAGCTACTGACTCAGGCGACGAAACACCAGAGAGCTATTGGTACCACCGAAGCCAAAAGAATTACTCAGTGCCACCTCCACCGCTGCTTTGCGAGCCTTCAAGGGCACATAATCCAGATCACAGCCCTCGTCAGCCTGCTCCAAGTTGATAGTCGGGGGTAATATTTCGTGATAGAGAGCCAAGGTCGTAAATACGGCTTCCACACCGCCAGCCGCACCCAGCAAATGCCCCGTCATCGACTTGGTGGAGCTCATCGCGAGCTTACCCGCATGTTCTCCAAAAACCGAATGCACCGCATCGGTTTCCGAGCGGTCGCCCAGCGGCGTGGAGGTACCATGTGCATTAATGTACCCCACCATGTCCGCGCTTACATGGGCGTTACGCATAGCCGCACGCATGCAGCGCGCTGCACCTTCGCCGCCTGGAGCCGGTTGCGTCATGTGATAGGCATCAGAACTCATGCCGTAACCCGCTAATTCGGCATAAATACGCGCACCGCGCCGCATCGCAAACTCATATTCTTCGAGAACCAGAATGCCCGCACCTTCGCCCAGAACAAACCCATCTCGGTCCTTATCCCAAGGGCGACTTGCCTTTTCGGGGTCGTCATTGCGGGTAGAGAGCGCCCGCGCCGCAGAGAAGCCTCCAAGACCCAGTGGACTGATGGCCGCTTCCGCACCCCCCGCAATCATGACGTCCGCATCACCGTATTCAATCATGCGAGCGGCGTCACCAATAGAATGCGTGCCCGTAGAACACGCCGTCGCCATGGCAATATTGGGGCCTTTGGCACCATATAAGATGGAAATATGTCCGGAAACCATATTGACGATGCAACGGGGAATGAAGAAAGGCGAGATTCGCCGAGGTCCATTTTCGCTGAGCACCTGATGTTCCGCCTCAATTCCAGGCAGACCACCAATGCCACTCCCAATAGAGACACCCACCCGGTCGGCAATTTCTGGTGAAATCTTCAGCCCTGAGTCTTCTATGGCTTCCATGGCAGCAGCCACCCCATAATGGATAAACAAATCCATTTTTTTGGCTTCTTTGCTCGGAATATACTGACTGACATCGAAATCCCGCACCTCACCCGCAATCTGCGAGCTATAGGGTGTAGGATCCAGACGCGTCACTCTACCGATACCGCTGCGACCTTGAATAATTGCCTGCCAAGCTGTGGATACACCTATGCCAACAGGGGATACAATACCCAGCCCGGTAATAACAACCCGTTTCTTCAAGCCTTGTTTCTCCTCATCACCTGCAATCAGGGCTGGTTAGGCATCCTTGGCGGGCATGTGGGCCGAAACATAATCAATGGCCTGTTGCACCGTGGCAATTTTTTCCGCTTCTTCGTCGGGAATTTCGCAGTCAAATTCTTCTTCCAACGCCATCACCAATTCGACGGTGTCCAAGGAATCCGCACCCAGATCGTCAACAAAAGAAGCTTCGTTCGTGACTTCATCTTCGTTAACACCCAACTGCTCAACGACCACTTTCTTGACACGTTCTGCCACATTATCCATTAGGGAAAGCTCCTTTGCTGGTAAAAAATTATTGTCGGCGAGATTGGACCACAGGGGGAACAGTTCTGTAAAGCCAACAATTCACTAATTCATCCACATGCCACCATTGACATGCAATATTTGACCCGTGACATAGCTCGCCTGCGGGCTGGCCAGATAGGCTACTGCAGCAGCTACGTCTGCCACGGTACCCAGCCTTCCCGCAGGAATGCTCTGAAGCAGAGCTTCCTTGTGCGCGTCACTCAGCCCTTCGGTCATATCCGTACTGATAAAGCCTGGGGCAACACAATTCACAGTCACCTGGCGAGCGGCGACCTCTCTGGCCAGCGCGCGGGTAAACCCTGCCACACCGGCCTTGGCGGCCGCATAATTCGTCTGCCCCGCATTACCCATACTGCCCACAACAGACGTGATGTTAATAATACGACCAAAACGCGCTTTCAGCATCTCGCGCATGCAAAGTCTGCTCAGGCGATAGACGGCTCGCAAATTGGTCGCGATGACCGCGTCCCAATCCGCATCTTTCATCCGTAACAACAATTGGTCGCGGGTGATCCCTGCATTGTTGATCAATATACTGGGGGCACCATATTGCGATTGAATATCCTCCAGACAAAAATCCATGGCTGCATCATCGGTCACATTCAGAACCATGCCGTGACCGCGAATTCCCTGCTGGGCAAAGTCCGCACTGATCTTTTCCGCACCTGCCGCGCTGGTCGCCGTAGCAACCACCAGCGCACCTTGGCGACCTAGTACCTGGGCAATTTCCCGACCGATGCCCCGGCTTCCTCCGGTAACCAGTACGACATGACCCTCTAGTGAATCTCCCATCAGACCAGCTCCAGAGCCGCTTTGAGGCTTTTGGAGTCTTCGACATGCAACATGGTCAGAGAGGGCTCGATGCGCTTACCTAGACCCGAAAGCACCCGGCCCGGCCCCATTTCCACAAAAGTCAACGCTCCCTGCCGAGCCAGATGACGAATCGTGTCCGTCCAGCGCACCGGACTATACAACTGTTTGGTTAGTGCGGACCGAATAGCCTCTGGTGTGGCATGACTTTGCACATCCGCATTATGTATCACGATGGTCTTGGGCGCACGAAACGACACCCCCGCCAGTTTTTCTTTGAAGCTCTCGGCCGCTGGCGCCATCAGACTGCAATGACTCGGCACACTCACCGGCAACATCACTACTCGTTTAGCACCAGCCCCGCGCGCCGCCTCAACCAGACGCTCGACCGCCTCCAGATTACCCGCCACCACGACCTGACCGGGCGCGTTAAAGTTGACAGCGGACAGTACGTCATTCTGGGATTCCTGCACGCACAATCGCTTAATATCGTCATCGCCCAGGCCAATCACCGCCGCCATTCCACCCGCGCCCTCGGGCACGGCTTCTTGCATCAGACGACCCCGTTCAGCAACCAGAGATACGGCATCTGCAAAATCCAGGGCTTCCGCCACCACGAGCGCCGTATATTCCCCCAAAGAATGTCCGGCCACAAAATCAGGATAAGCACCGCCCTCTTCTTCCCAGACTCGATATACGGCATAGCCTGCCGCCAGCATCACAGGCTGCGTCCAGCGGGTCTGCTGTAATTTTTCGATGGGACCATTCTGAGTAAGCGCCCAAAGATCTTCTCCAAGCAAGTCAGAAGCTTCAACAAAAACGTCTTTCACCAAGGGTTGCGCAGCTGCCAAATCGGCCAGCATATTGATGGATTGCGAACCCTGTCCGGGGAATATAAAGGCGATAGAGCCGTGCAAGCGAACCTCCTCCTAAAACAATAAGTCGATCAGAACCTGATCAAAACGATCAACTCCAGCGCAATAATGCCGAACCCCAAGTAAAGCCGCCACCAAAGGCTTCTAATAACAAGAGCTGACCCGGTTTGAAGCAGCCCCGCCGGGCGGCGTCATCCAGCGCCAGCGGTACCGATGCTGCTGAAGTATTACCATGATGATCAACAGTCGTCACGACCCGCTCCATCGGTAACCCCAGTTTGTCAGCCGTAGCCTGAATAATGCGGATATTGGCCTGATGCGGTACCAACCAGTCCACCGCATCGGGTTCGAGATTATTTTCGGCGAGGGTTTCTTGGACGATTTCGCCCAGCGTGCGCACGGCCATGCGGAATACCGCATTACCCTGCATGGTCAGTTGCGATTCGCCGCCAGGCACCTGCAACAAATCCGCATAAGCGCCATCTGCGTGAAGATGCGTCGAGATGATGCCCGGTGCATCACTGGCCTGCAAAACCACGGCTCCAGCTCCATCACCAAAGAGAATACAGGTGCTCCGGTCCGTCCAGTCGACAATACGAGACATCGTCTCCACGCCGACCACCAGCGCCGTCCTCGCACCACCACTGCGAATAAACCGATCGGCGGTGGCCAAAGCATAGATAAAACCCGTACAAACCGCCTGTATATCAAAGGCCGGAGCACCATGATTACCGAGTCGTGCTTGCAATAAGCAGGCGGTACTTGGAAAAATCTGATCAGGGGTCGTCGTGGCAACAATAATTAAGTCGACATCCTGAATGTCGATTTGCGCATCGGCTAAAGCTTGTCGGGCGGCGTGCTCTGCCATATCGACGGTTTTTTCTCCGTCACCCGCGATATGACGAGAACGAATACCGGTGCGTGCAAAAATCCACGCATCACTGGTATCCACCATATGCTCTAGGTCCTGATTATGGAGTATCCGTTCGGGCAAGTATCCGCCCGTGGCAATTATACGACTGTATAGTGGCTTCACGCGCTGTTTCGCACCGTGGGGTCCAAGCTTTCCTGAATGACTTCAGCGATGCGCAGAGTCAGACGATGTTTGGCTTCGGCAATAGCGACTTCTACGGCCCGAGCAAAAGCAAACCGATCCGCATTTCCATGACTTTTAATGACGATGCCGTTCAATCCCAAAAGCGTAGCCCCATTGTATTGACGTGAGTCCAGCCGCCGCCGCAAACGTTGCAGAATAGGACGGTTCACCAAGTAGGCCAGCTTACCGTAGGTCCCGGTCGTGTAGCTGGCGCGTAACTCATGACTAATCATGGCAGCGAGACCTTCCGAAGTTTTCAAGGCCACATTACCCACAAAACCATCGCAGACCACCACATCAGCTACGCCTCGATAAATATCCGAACCCTCGACATTACCAATAAAATTGAGGCGCGCGGCACGCAGCAACACCGCCGCATCCTTGACTTGTTCGTTACCCTTGATTTCTTCGGAGCCAATATTCAGGAGTGCAACTTTTGGTTTGGCTATACCCATCACCCGTTCTGCAAGGATAGACCCCATGACCGCAAACTGCAGGAGATGCTCGGGATGACAATCGACGTTCGCGCCTAGGTCCAGCGCCAGAAATCGCCCCGTGGTGGTCGGCAAAAACGCCGCAATTGCTGGCCGGTCTATGCCTGGAATCGTGCGCAGAAAAACTTTACCCAGGGCCATCAGCGCACCCGTATTCCCCGCGCTGACCACCGCATCGGCATGCCCTTCTCGCAGCAAGCCAATGGCGATATGCATGGAAGAATCGCGCTTACTCCGCAATGCCTGGGAAGGGGCTTCATCCATCGCCACGATCTGACTGGCATGGTGCACTTGTATTTGCGCGGAACCTTGGAGATGCACGCGCTGCAATTCTGCCTTCAAGATTTCTGCGTCACCCACCAGATGAAAAACGACATCAGGGTGCGCGTGCAGCAAATCACGGATGGCGGGAATGACTGTCGCAGGGCCAGAGTCACCACTCATGGCGTCCACCGCTATATGCGGCATCGTGATACTCCGGGAGCGCTATGCGTCAACAAACCAATCAGGCTTCGACAGCCTTCTTGACAATTTCTCGACCTTTGTAGAAACCGCATTCCGGGCAAACGTGATGCGGTAGCTTGGCAGCCCCACAATTAGCGCATACCGAACGATTAACGGTTACCAGAAAATCGTGGGCACGCCGCATATTACGACGGGAATGTGATGTTTTACTTTGTGGAACGGCCATGACTCAATTTCTCCCAATCAGTTCAATGTACAATCTTTCAATGAAACTCGGTCAACGGTTCGCGTCCAGAAACGGGACAAACCCCTGACTGCCACTCCGCGCAACGCGGAACCATGGGCAGCGCCAACAAAACCTCGTCTTCGAGCCAACTTTGTTGATCGATAAACCCATTTTCTGCCAACACCACCTCCAGATTCGGGTCCAGCGCCAACACTGCCGATTCCAAATCTGCCAAACCACTCCTTACGGGCACCGTGAGCATCAGCGGCATAGCCCCCAGACAACGCTCACATCGGAGCGTACCGGATAGTTGTAATACCCCTTCAGCAAGTACTACCTGCCCCTTGCGCGTGAGATCCACGGCCACGGCAACGGTGTCCACCTGCAACATCACCGCTTTAAGCCGTGACCAGGAGTTGACCGCTGCACTTCCTTGAAGACGGTCGCCATGAACCGAGATTCGGGAAAGCGGCAAACGTAGAGCATTCGCAGAAAACATAAGCGCGGCATATTAGCGACCACGAGACATCAAGTAAAGCGTTTATCCATGCAATAACGTAGGTAAGCTATTGAACGATACCGCCACCCCGTCACGTCGCCCCTTTATGCAGTATGTTCGCGGTCTGCAGCGGCCATTTCGGCACCAAACAGGATGCTCGCCCACGCTATATAAAGCCAGAGCAGGAAGATCGGAAAAGCACCAAGCGCACCGTAGAGGGTTTCAAAAGTAGAAAAACGTAAATACCCCGCCAAGCCGATTTTTGATATTTCGAAAAGCAGTGCCGTAGTGATTCCGCCCAGAAACACGTCGCGCCAGCGCGTGGTTGCTGCTGGCAGTATTTTATAAAGCAAGGTCATCATGACGGTCACAATCAGAAAAGCCAATAACGGCTCCAAAAAAGAAGGCATAACCGGAATGTGCCCCAAATAAGCCCATAAAGGCTGGACAGGACCCATGAGCGGAAGAATCAGCGTGATGGCGAGCGGACCTACCACCAGCATGAGGAGGTAACGCAAAACTCTGCATCCCAGGCAGTGCGGGGTTACTCCCCAGATCGCGTTAAAGTGCCGTTCCACGGCGTGCAACAAAAAAATCGCCGTTATCCCAAGTCCCAATATGCCAAACCAACTGAGTTGGCTCCCTCGCTCGGCAAGCATATTGATTTTATTCAAAATCGTATATCCCGTCTGGGGAATAAAGCTACGCAGGATCAGTTGATCCACCTGAGCCCGATGCAGCAGACTAAAACCAATCAGATTCCATAAACTGAAAATCAGAACGACCAATGGTATGAGACCAAAAAGTGTCGTATACGCCAAGAGACCCGCCCGGTCCGTGCAATCGTCTGACCAAAATCCGTGGCCCGCGCGATAAAGGCGCGAGAAAAGTTTTTTCCAGATACCTGGTTTATCCGGGGTTGACCGTAAAAGTTTTGGGGTTTTGCGGCGAAAACATTGCTGCGGAGGCTTGGGCGCCGTCATTCGTGCCTCACCGTTTCGAGACAATGCCGGATAAAGGGGATCGTGAGCACCCTTTGTTCCTCCCAACTGCGCAAATCCAGCACGATTAACAACTGCTCCAAAGCGGCGAGATCGCGGGACTGATGCCGAAGGAGATAAAGCGCGACTTCCGTGTCCATACGCAGGCCTCGACGCTTGGACATCTCTTGAAGAATCGCTATTTTTTCATCATCATCCTGCAAGCAGAGCGGAATCGACAAGCAAGCACCCATACGACTGGCCCAGTCGGGCAGGTGCCAATCAATCAGGGTAGATGCGTCCCGACCCGCTAATAACATCGGACGCCGCTCCCGCAAGCGCGCGTTGTATACTCGGAAAAGCCACATTTCGGCATGTGGATGCCCGGCCCAGGCATCCACATGATCAACACAAAGTAACGGCGCTTCCACCCACTGCGAATAGGCCAGCGGATCATCCCCCATACTGGTGATCCACTCCGGGTCGAGGCCATCCAGATAGGGGCACCACTCTGGTGCATGGTGAGCAGCGCCTAGCAGCAGATGACTCTTACCCACCCCAGCAGGTCCATAAAGATAGACGCAGCAATGCGCAGTCTCCTGCAATAATCCACGCACCGCCGCCAGCGCTGCGCCATTGCGACCGGGGTAATAGTCTTCAAGCGTCACTTGCTTGCCCAAGCCAAGGGGCAGCGGGATTTGTCGGGAACCGCCAATCATGATGCAAAAACCTTATCCAGACACCGCGTATAGTGCTTTTCTACCCATACTCAAGCGCACATCGGCATGAGCAACCATTGCAAAATATCCATTCATTGGGCAGATTCGTTGAACTCAAGCTAGGCAAGGGGCAGAATCCTGTCAAGCAAAATCGTAGTTAGAGATTACGTCAGACGACTGCGAGGTCGTTTGCAGGCAGCACTGCCACTGACTACAATCAAGGGAGTTTCCTTCTAAACTGTTTATCAGGAGAGTGAAGAATGTCCGAATATACTGTTCGCGAAGAATTGAAGCCCAGCGGTCTGGATGGTATTACCGATGCCCAGATCAATGATCACTGGGGCCTGTACACGGGTTACGTCAACCAGAGCAATGCGCTGCACAAGGAGTTGGCCGAGCTGCGTGCGGCGGGCAAGACGGCCTCATTGAATTATGCGGATCGCCGGCGGCGCTTCGGTTTTGAATATAACGGCATGGTGTTGCACGAATACTACTTCGCCCAGCTCAAGCCCGGTTTTACCATTGACCAAGCACCGGGGTTCAAGGCCGCAGTCCATGAGCAGTTCGGTAGCGCCGAAGCATGGCACGAAGATCTGATGTCTGCTGCCAAGAGCCGTGCGATTGGTTGGGCGATTGCCTATTACGATGGGACCACGGGCCAGATCAACAACCATTTCATTCAGCTTCATGAGGATGGTAATGTGGGCGGCTTTATTCCGCTGGTGGTCGTGGACGTGTGGGAGCATGCCTATATGGTGGACTGGAAGGCTATGGGTCGCGCAGACTATCTCGCCGCTGTGCATAAAAACATGAACTGGAGCGTCGTTGAAGCACGCTTCCAGGCTGCTAAAAGCGGGCAAGTTTTCAAGCGCTTCTAAATCAGTCGCAGCGGCATTATCTGAAAGAGCGGTTCGCCGCTCTTTTTTATTGTCCACAGCTTGCCAACCGTCGCAAATCCATTCGCTATTTGCTCTAGAAGTGTGGGCCTTCTCCGTCGTATCCGTCTTGTTGATCCGGTCAGATTTCTGGCACAATCTAGGGGCTTTAGTACTAAAGATTCTACCCCACACCGCCCAACCTTGGTAGCCACTAACGTACTGAATAAAAAGGGAACCCGACAATGCCACAAGGCAAAAGCCGTCGCCGGATTATACTGACAGCAGCAGCATTACTGATTGTGGTCATCGGCTTTGCGGCTTGGGCCATCACCGGCAAGGGTATACTGGGCACGGACTCTGCCACGCCGAGCGCTGGTACCACCTCCGCGCAAGCAAAACGTAACGACAACGACGCCTCGCTCACCCCCAAAACACGGACGAACTCCGTGAGCAGCGTTACTACGTTTCCTTTGGTCAACCTGTCTCGCGCCCTACCCGGCTTGGGAAACGATGCGGAGACTTATGCCAGTGATCTGGAATCCTCTAATCTGGGAGACAGCTTCCGTGCGGCGGACGAAGACAACAATCAAGCGATTCGCGCGGCATTGAAAGCGGGCGACACAGCCAAAGCCGCACGCCTCCAGACCGAACACTCAGCTTGGCAAAAGCAGCAACGTACCCAGGCCTTGGACAAAGCAGAAAAGGCTTACGCTGCGGGCGACTGGTCATCAGCCGTCACCGATTACCAGCAACGTATCGCCCTAGGCAACAACAGCGATCCGCAGATCTGGTGGCACCTCGCCAACGCCATACGCAAAAATGGTGCGCCGTTTGAGAAAGATATCACTTATGCCGCTTATATCGCCTACGAGCGTACCACTCAGCAGCATGAACCCGATGTCGGCATATTGCTTCCTACGCTGAATCTCCTCCGGCAAACCTTGGCGGCACGAGGTAATCATCTGGGCGAAATTCGTTTGCTGGAGGCCATGTTTCGTGCTTATCCCAAAGATGCGCAGATTGCCGCAGATCTGAAAAAAGCGGTGACCAGCTATGGCTTCCAGGTGCGCAGCGTTACCCCCGATGCCAACCAGTTCCCAACCCGTACCTGTGTGAAGTTTACCGCCCCACTCTCCGAGGCACCGGATTTTCATGCCAGTAACTGGGTCACTTTTTCTCCCGCCCGGCCCCATGCGGCGGTGGTCCGCGAAAACGGTGGCATTTGCGTCACCGGTTTGCCGGCGGGCAGCAGCACACAAATGCACATTCGAGCGGGCCTGCCTGCCATTGCTGGAGCGGTCATGACCAAGGCGAAAAGCCTTACATTAAACCTATCCAATCGCTCGCCCAATATTATCTCCGATACCGGACGCTTTATTATTCCGGCATCACTACCACCGGCAGTGGGCTTTTCCAGCGTCAATATTTCGCGGGTCAAACTACAGATCAATCGAGTGCCGGAACGCGCTCTGCTGGCTTTTGTCGCCAATCACCCTTTACTCAATCAAGATAGCGAACAATCCACCCTGACTAATCGGAATAGCCTGACGGTCTGGCACGGGACGGCAGACATCCCGCATTTCACGCAGAACCGATTGATGCACACGATCTTGCCACTACCAAAAATTCTCCAAAAACCAGGGCTCTATGCGATCCAAATCAACCCTGGGGACGGTACACCCAATGCCAACAGCAGCCTCGACACCGTGCAACTGGTGTTGCGCACCAATCTGGCACCGACGGTCTGGCAGGGGCAAAACGGCTTGTATGTGCAGATACGTCGCTATACGGACGCCAGCCCATGGAGCGGCATCAAAGTCGAGCTTATTGCACAAGACAACGATGTCTTGCAGACCGTGCAGACCAACAGCGACGGTATTGCTGTCTTCCCGAAGCCCATCCTGCAGGGTAGCGGCGGGCAGATTCCGGCCGCACTACACATTTATGGTCCCGGTAAGGAGTTCACCCTCTTTAACCTCCAGGGCTCGCCGCTGAATCTGTCTGGACGCGGCATCTCCGGGCGAACGGCGCTGAAGCCGGTCAGCCCTTTCCTGTGGCTGGACTGCGGTATTTATCGTCCCGGCGAGACGGTGCATGTGGCGGCCATTTACCGCAGTGCAGCCGGCAAACCGCTAGACTTGCCTTTGCACCTCATCGTCCGCCGGCCCGGTGGGCAGGTTTTTCTGGATACGGTCCCAAAACTGTCTGACGACGACGCTATTGCGGTGCCCGTCAAACTGCCATTGGCGGCGCAGAATGGTAACTGGAGCGTGGGCCTGTCCACCGGCGTGCATGCGTCCACTCTGGCGAAGGAAACCTTTACGGTATCGGCCTTTGTACCGCCGACTTTGGCCGTCGAACTGGGCAACGCCAAGCCCATTCCGGCGGGTCAACAGGTGCAGTGGCCGGTGCATGTACGTTATCTCTACGGTGCCCCAGGCGCCCATCTGTCGGGCACGGCACGGATCAGCCTGAGCAGCGGCTCTATCCCTTATCTGCGATGGCAGCACTATCAATTCGGCCTGCATGGCGAGGTGTTTACGGCACCGGTGCAAGATCTCACGCTGCCAGAAACCGACGCCATGGGCCTCACTAACGTACCCATTGATTTAAAGAAAATGCCGGACAGCACCCGTTTTCTGGAGGCGCATGTGGCAGTCGCTATCAACGAGCCCTCTGGCCGTCCAGTGAGCAGCCGCATTACTCTGCCCATCACGCCAGATCATCCCCTCATCGGCATCAAAAGCGGGTTTGAGGATGAAACGGTAGCCGCCGGGAAAATACCGGTTTTCCACATCGTAGCGGTGGCCCCGGACGGTAAAGCCAGAGTCATGCCCGTGCAGATTCAGGTGGTCCGGCAGTCTTCAGAATGGAATATCTCCCTGCATCATGGGGTAGCTAGTTGGGGCTATACCTATATCAATCATCCGGTGCTGACCAAGGAAGTAACCATGCCAGCAGGTCGGCCCTACACCCTGCAACTGCCCGTACTGGACTATGGTCGTTATCGCCTACGAGTGATCGAAGCCCACGGCGGCCTAGCCGCCAGTTCGGTGATTTTTTACTCCGGCTGGCAGACCAGCAGTAATCCGGACGCACCGCAACGGGTTTCCGTACGCAGCGGCGCCGCCGAATATGCCGCAGGCAGTACCGCCGACATTCATGTCTCTGCACCCTTCTCCGGCCCGGCGGTACTGGTCATCGCCAACGATAAGATTTTGAAGGTGAAGAACTTCATCCTGCCCAAAGGCGGCAGCACCCTCCACGTTCAGGTCCAACAGAGCTGGGGGGCGGGTGCCTATGCGCTGGTGGATGTATTCCGTCCCGCGAGTGCTACTGAAGCTCCGGAACGGGCCATCGGTCTGACCTGGCTCGGCCTCCAGCCCGGCCACCGTGCCATTCCGGTCCACTTTACCGTCCATCCAGTGTATCGCCCACGGCAGACCATCCGGATTTCGGTGAAAACCCGCCCCGGTGCCTATGTGACGCTGGCGGCGGTTGATAAAGGCATCCTCAATCTCACCCAGTTCCCCAACCCTAACCCCTTGCACCATTTTTTTGGCAAGCGGCGGCTGGATATCAGCGTCTTTGACGACTACGGCGCCCTGCTGGCCCGCCCCACGGGTTTTGAAGCCCTGCTGCAAAACGGCGCAGGAGCCAATTTCGGTCCGGCGGCGCGACCCATTCCGCAGAAGGTGGTAGCGCTCTTCGCTGGCCCCGTGCAGGCCAATGGCGAGGGCATCGCCGAACTGCCGCTTACGGTGCCAGAGTTCAACGGCGAACTGCACCTTATGGCGGTGACTTGGAAGGGCGACGCGGTCGGTGCAGGGGACACCAGCATCATCGTTCGCAACCGCCTCATTGCCAATCTGCTGCTGCCGCGCTTCCTGTCTCTTGGCGACAGCGCCCAGGCCACAGTCATGTTGCAGAATTTGAAACTGCCCGCAGGCGTATATCACAGTCAGGTCACCGCAACCGGGCCAATCCGCGTCGGGAACAACAGCCGCAACGAGGCATCCCTAAAACCGCAGGTCATGCGTCTGTTACCGGTGACCCTGACGGGCACCGGGGAAGGCACGGCACACCTGACCCTAACCGTAACGGGTCCTCGTGACTACCACCTAGTTCGCCACTGGAATATGGTGGTGCATTCCACCCAGCCATCCATTTCTAAAAACCATAATCTGAGGCTAAGAGCAGCGGGCCAACACACTCTACAGCCGGATACCCAGGACTTTATCCCCGGTTCCACCGTGAGCGCGGTGACACTCGGCAATACCATGCCCTTCAATCCCAAGGCCTATGTACAGGCCATGTATCAGGGCTGGCACTGTAACTCCCTACTGAATGCCGCCAGCAAAGGATTGCCACTGACCGTGTTGAAGCCACCGCTGATTACGCCACAGCGTGCTGCCAAACTCCAGGATTACGTCAATCAGGTGTTGAATTACCAGCGCTACGATGGAGCCTTCGGCCTCTGGTCCAATAATGGCGAGGCTCAACCCTGGCTTACGGCCTTTGCCACCGAATTCCTCCTGCGCGCCCAGAAGGCCGGAGCCGGTGTACCACAACCGACCATCAATCAAGCCCTGCACTGGTTGAGCGAAGAAGTCGAAAACGAAGATCATGCCGTCTTTGACCGCATCTACGCCGTTTATGACCTGAGTCTGGCGGGCAAACCTCCAGCGGGGGCTATCCGTATGCTGGCACGGCACATGAACCAGATCAGCATGCCCCTGGCGCTGGCACAACTGGGTTCGGCCCTCAATACCATCGGCGAACCACATCCAGCGCTAACCGCCTTGCGGAAGGCGATTAAAACCCAAGAGCCGGTCAATGGCGACCGGTGGTGGGGGCGTTCCGACTGGGATGCGGCCTTCGGCTCGCCGCTACGCGATGCTTGGGCCGTGCCCACCATCATCGCACAGACCGGCTTGATGCCCGATGCCATGACCAAGCTGCGGCAGGACCTTCCCGGTGCCGGGTTGGAGCCCGACGGCCTCACTACCCAGGAACTCGCCTGGGCCCTCTACGCCGATGGCGTGCTGGGCGGCGCGGGTCAGACCGTCCATGTGCAATGGGGCAACCAAGTTATTCAGCGGATAGGGCCTGTGGTCCTGCCCCTGACCGGACCCATGGCACTGCGCAATCTCAGTAAGGAAACCCTCCCCGTTTCGCTAGCGACCACAGGCATTACGCTGACTCCGCCGCCCGCCGCCACCCACGGGATGGAGGTCAGCCGGGCTTTTTATACGCTGGCCGGTAAGCCGTTGAAGCCGGAATCCCTTCCACAAAACACGGTCTTCGTAGTCGTGTTGAAAGGGGCGATCACCGACAATCTGCCGCACCGCGCACTGCTCGATATGGGTTTGCCGCCGGGCTGGGAACTGGCCGGTAGCGTCACCCCAGGCAACGTGCATGGCCTGTCCTGGTTACATCATCTGACGACACCGGAAGCCACCGCTGCTACCGATGATCGTTACGAAGCGGCCTTTCAGATGGCCCCCACAAACAATGACGCGTTCAACGGCAACGGAGTCCCGGACTTCAAGACGGCCATTCTGCTGCGCGCTGTCACCCCCGGTCAGTACGCTCTGCCGGGGGTTACCGTCAGCGACCTCTTTCATCCCTCCCTATTCGCACGCACGGCCGGACGGAAGGTCGCCGTGACACCACCAGCCCCCTGAGCGCCCCCATGATCCGGCGCTGGTCTGGCTGGCTGATGAACAGCGTGGCCCAAGGCGGGGCCTGGTTCTGGCCTAGAGGCGGATACCGCTGGTGGCGACGTGCCGGGCGCTGGCTGCTAACTGGCATCGTCGTACTGGCTATTGCAGCCTGGTTCATGCCACCCAGTCTCAAGACATTAACGCAGGAAGGCCGCATCATCTACGACCGTCATGGCCATGTGCTGGCCCTATTTCTCAATAAACAGCAGCAATGGGCCTTTACCACCAGTCCGCAACGCGTCAGTCCGGTGCTGCGGCGGATGCTGGTGACCATTGAGGATCGGCATTTCTCTTGGGATCCCGGCGTCGACCCTCTCGCCATTCTTCGCGCCGTGGGACAGATGGTACTGGCGGGTCATGTCGTATCCGGTGCCTCCACCATCACCATGCAGGTAACACGGATGCTCCATCCCCAGCCCCGCACCCTGCCCGTAAAGATGCTGGAAGCCATGCAGGCCATTTCTCTCTTCGAACACCATTCCAAATCCGCTGTGCTGGGCATGTGGCTATCGCTGGCCCCGGAGGGTGGCAATATCGAGGGGATCGAGGCCGCCGCCCATGCCTGGTTCCGCCAGTCGCCACACACCTTGGGACCGGCACAGGCCGCTTTTCTGGTGATGATGGTACGCAACCCCAACCAGCTCAATCCGCTGATTCATCCGCGAGCCGCTCTCGCCACCCGCAATCAGATCCTGCGGGAATCCCGGCGGCAAGGCATCATTTCTCAGGCAGCGCTGGAGCGCGCTTTGACCACCCCCTTGCCCCAGCGTCTCTACCCCATGCCGCTGCTCTCGCCCCAGGCCGTTTCGACGCTGCCCAGCGGCACCCGCACCACGCTGAATGCACCCATGGATCGCGCCATCGCCGTCATCGCCCGACAGGCCCTTCGCCACATGGAGCCGACGGAGAGCATTGCCATCGTGGTGGTCAGCCTCAAGACCAAAGGCATCCGCGCCGTTTACAGTGGCGACTGGGGCAATGCGCAGCGCCACGGCTTCATCGACATGACCCGAGCCATTCGTTCGCCGGGATCGGCTCTCAAGCCTTTCCTCTACGGACTCAGCTTTGAAGCGGGGCTGATTCGTCCGACCACCAATGTGGCCGATTTCCCCAGTAACTTCGGGGCCTATGAACCCAATGATTACAATGACACCTACATGGGGGTCGTAACGGCAACCACCGCGCTGCGGCGCTCCCTGAATGTGCCCGCCATTGATCTTATCAAAGCCTATGGGCCGTTGCGCTTTGCGGCACACCTGAGGGCTGCGGGCACGCCCGTAATGTTGCCTTACGGGGCACACCCAACTTTACCCTTAGCCTTGGGCGGTGCCGGTATTTCCATGCGGCGACTGGTGGCGCTCTATGCCGGACTGGCCAATGGCGGGGAGGTGGAGCGATTGCATCTGATCGCCGGTCAGCGCCGCAGACAACGACGCCTGCTTTCCCCCCATGCGGCAAAGGAAGTCACCGCCATTCTTAACCGTCCCTTTCCCTTCGGTGGCCCCACCGGCATCGCTTGGAAAACCGGCACCAGCGCCGGCAACCGCGACGACTGGGCCATCGGCTTCAACCACCGCTACGCCGCCGCCGTCTGGATAGGCCAGCCTAACGGCGCTGCCCTGTCCGGTGATACCGCCCTCGCCGCCATTCCGATTCTCGCCAAGGTCTTCAGCATTCTGCCGGGCCGCGCCCTGTCAGTGCACCCGCCCACCCGACCACTGACCCTGCAGCACCTGCCCATGGGCACCCTACTGGAGATCGCCGCACCCGCACCGGGCGCACAACTGACCGCCGGTGAGCCGGTCAGTATTCGTGTGCTGGGCGGCAGCCGACCTTTTCATTTTCTGGTGGATGGCTGCCCCATTCCGTCCAACCCGGCCTTGAGAAGCGTGCGCTGGACGCCCTCTGTGGCCGGTTTCTACCATCTCAGCATTCTGGATGCCAACGGCAAACTGGTGACGCGGGCGTTGCGGGCAGTCCCGGAGGTCAGCGCCGCTAATGTGGAGTGGGGTAGCACTACCACTGCGCAGAAGTAGAAAACTCTATACACCCGAAAAAGGCTATTCACCCCTTTGACAGAGGCCTGAGCCCCCCCTACCATGGCTCAAAACCAACCGAGGAATATACGCCGTGGAAATCCCGAAACCGTTAACTTATCGCAGTGCTGGCGTCAATATTGATGCCGGTAATGCCTTAATTGATCGTATTAAGCCCCTTGCAGGCAGCACCCATCGTCCCGGCGTTCTCGGCGGCATTGGTGGCTTCGGTGGTCTTTTCGAACTACCAGCAGGCTATCGGGAACCGGTCTTGGTCTCTGGGACCGACGGTGTCGGCACCAAACTGCTCCTCGCCCTAGAGGCAAACCAACATGACGGTATTGGCATTGATCTGGTCGCCATGTGTGTCAACGACATTCTGGTTTCCGGCGCGGAACCACTCTGGTTTCTGGATTACTACGCTTGCGGTCAACTCAACAATCAGGTTGCAGAAGCGGTGATTTCCGGCATTGCCGAAGGGTGTCGCCAAGCAGGTTGTGCTTTGCTGGGTGGCGAGACTGCAGAAATGCCCGGCATGTATCCAACCGGACATTATGATCTGGCGGGTTTTGCCGTAGGGATTGTCGAAAAAAGTGAAATCCTCCAGAGCGCACATTGCCAGGAGGGAGACGCCATTATTGGTATTGCCGCATCGGGAGCGCACAGTAATGGCTATTCCCTGATCCGGGAAATCTTAGTCCGTAGCGGTGCGCACGCTCACCTGCAATTGAACGGCGAGGCACTGATTGACCTCCTGTTGCGCCCTACCCGTATTTACGTCAATGCGATCCAAAATCTGCGCAAGTCAGTTACCGTCCACGCCTTGGCACACATCACGGGTGGTGGATTGACGGAAAACTTGCCCCGTTCCCTCCCCCTAACACTTGCCGCCCAGATTGATCCGCAAAGTTGGCCGATGCCCGCCATTTTTCATTGGCTTCAGGAACAAGGACAAGTCAGCACCGAAGAAATGCGGCGGGTATTCAATATTGGTATCGGCATGGTTGCTATGGTTCCCTGGGAATCGCGCCAAGCGGCTCTACAAAGCCTCTCAGACAGCGATGAGCAAGCCTATGTCATCGGCCAACTGGTGAATCGACAGGGCGGCGAAGGAGTCGTTTTTCTTGACTAAACGCTTGGTCGTCTTGGTGTCTGGACGGGGCAGCAACTTGCAGAGCATTCTTACCGCCTGCCAAGACGGTAGTATCCACGACACCCAGATTGTGGCGGTTATCAGCAATCAACCTCATGCAGCGGCACTTCAACTCGCCGAGAGCGCAGGGCTCTCTAGCCTAGTCGTCGATCATCGTGCTTATCCATCACGGGCAGCATTTGACCAAGCCCTGCGCCAGAAAGTCGATGCATATGCACCCGATCTTGTGGTGTTGGCGGGATTTATGCGGCAACTCACGGAAAGCTTCGTCACGCACTATCTAGGACGACTGGTCAATATTCATCCTTCTCTACTCCCGGCTTTTCCGGGTTTGCATACCCACGCTCGAGCGCGCGCCCAAGGCGTCTGCTGGCATGGCGCCACCGTGCATTTCGTGACTCCGGAACTTGATTCAGGACCCATCATCATTCAAGCCGCCGTCGCCGTATTGCCCGATGATGATGACTCCAGCCTCGCTGACCGGGTACTAGCGGCTGAGCATCAGATATATCCCCAAGCCCTGAGCTGGGTCCTCAGCGGACGATGTCGACTTGAGGCCGGACGAATTTTTTGGTCAGCGCCTGCACCGCAAATAGCACAGATCCTCATAGCGCCCCCTCTGGACCCAAGCCAATGACTCACCAAGTCGGTCTGCTCATCATTGGCAGTGAGATTCTTTCCGGTAAAAGGGAGGATAAACACTTCCAGCAGAGCCGCTCCGCACTGATGGCGAGAGGTTACCAAGTCGGCTGGTCGTTGATCGTACCAGACACACGCACGGTTCTTCTGAGCCAGATCGCCTGGGCAATGAATCAATCCATCCCGTTTTTTTCATATGGTGGACTCGGCGCCACGCCTGACGATTTAACCCGCGAGTGCGCCGCCGCAGCGGCGGGTCGTAAGCTCATCCGGCATCCCGAAGCGGCACATTTGATACAACAACAATTTGGAGAAAGCGCCGAACCCATCCGCATACGTATGGCCGACTTACCTGCTGGCGCCGATTTAATTCCCAACCCAATCAATAATGTGGCAGGTTTCTCTCTTGGGAACGGATACTTTTTCCCTGGGTTTCCGCAAATGGCCGAACCGATGCGGAACTGGGTGTTAGAACACTATTTTCCGATACAGACCGCTGATCTTGAAATGCGCTTGCTGCTTACGGATGCTCGGGAGGGTGACCTGGTCTTATTCATGGAACAGTTTTGCATGGATTTTCCAGAAATACGTTTTTCCAGTTTACCGAGTTTCAAAGGTAGCGGAACCCAGATTGAGCTTGGGGTAGCCGGTGAAGCAGTACTGGTTCGCACCGCCATGATTGAATTGAGGAAGCGACTTCAACAGCTGGGTTTCCGTCTGCAAGATCTTCCCCATTAATTTTCATACTCTCTGCTATAATATTGAAAGTTTAGCGTGTTCGTAAGGACGAGATTTTAAAGTATGTCGATAGACACCGCTCTTATCGGGGTCCCCGACGCGATCATGGACCCGCCCAAGGGCGTAGTAGCCTGTCCAGACTGCGGATTGATACAAAACTTACCGTCCTTGCAGAGCAAGGGCAAACTGGAGTGCGCGCGCTGCGGGCGTGTTCTGGAACGCACGGCAGGGCGCAGTATCAATGCGGCACTGGCAATGACTTTGTCTGCTCTCTTTCTGTTGCTCCCCGCCAACTTTTTACCCCTGTTGAAAGTCAACATTTTTGGCGTACACCACACCAGTGTACTGGCTTCTGGCATCTGGAGTGTCGCGGCTCAAGGTTGGCCAATAGTCGCCATTATCCTTGCCTTAGAACTGCTCATACTTCCCTTTTTACGTTTTACCATACTGGCCATTGTCCTGCTCACCTTAGAAACCGAGCATCATCCCCATTGGCTAGGAAAAATGTTTCGTTGGTCAGAACAGATCGACCAATGGGCTATGCTCGATGTTTTTCTGATCGGCTTTGGGATCGGTTACGAGCGTGTAGCGCCCTTCCTGCCCATCTCCATTGGGGTGGGAGGATGGTGTGTCATCGGCCTCGCTTTTCTGACTATGGTCACCCGAGCGACCCTCGAAAGGCGAGAAATATGGCGTCGGATTGGACCAGCTTATACGTTCATCGCTCCTGAAATCCCCCATATCGGCTGCTCTTTCTGCGGATTACCGAGCCCCGCGCATCATGAAGGGAAAAAATGTCAGCGCTGTGGGACGCCGGTGCAGCGTTACAAAACTGGGGCGACTATGCGCACCCTAGCCTTTACATTGGCGGGGTTTTTCTGTTATCCCTTTGCTTATCTATATCCGATGGAAACCAATTATCAAATCGGTAGCTTGCATCCCTATACGATCATGACTGGGGTTATGAAGCTGGTAGATGCACATTTTCTGATATTTGCAGTCATTATTTTTGTCGCCAGCATCTTGATTCCTTTTTTGAAACTGTTCTCGCTCAGCTGGTTTTTTATTTCTATAAATATTCATTCACAGAAGCGCTTACGATTAAAAACGCAAGTCTATCGATTGATAAAAAACATTGGTCGTTGGTCTCATGTAGATGTATTCACGGTCACGGTATTCTTGCCACTCATGCATTTATCCGGGCTGCTAGCAGTTTATGTAGGTTATGCACTACCGGCGTTTCTTGCGGTCGTAATTTTAACCATGATTGCCACTGAACTCTTTGATCCTCGCGTACTTTGGGCGGCATATCTTCAGGAAAACGATGAATAATCCTCTTCCCTCCGCTAAAATTCATCGGTCACGCTGGCCTGGATTGATTTGGGCCGTGCCTATCGCCGCTCTGGCCATTGTCGGCTGGCTCGCTTTACGTACCTACATGGATCGCGGCCCATATATCACCGTGCAATTTCATACTATTGGTGGAATCAAACCCAATCACACCGTAGTGAAATATCGAGGCGTAACCGTGGGCCACGTCACTGCGGTCAAACTTTCCAAATCCCTCGGAGAAATATCCGTAACCATCGAGTTTGATAACTACATGGCTGGCCATTTAGGCAAAGGTACACGGCTTTGGATCGCTGGCGAAAAAGTGAGTTTTGCAAATCTCAGCTCGCTCAAATCCCTCATTGCAGGGCCTTATATCGGAATTGATCCACATTCTGGACCGACGATAAGTCACATTAAAGGCCTTAACCAAGAACCCGTTTTAAAAAGTGAGCCCAAAGGCGTAACTGTCATACTTCATACCCCAGAGAAAGGGAATATTTCCAGGGGTGCTCCAGTACTCTTCAAAGGCGAAGAAGTCGGTGAAGTGCGCGGGGAATCCATGCGTCCAGACGGTAGTGGTTTTGATATTTACGCATTCATTCCTGAAAAATACCTCCATTTAGTCAATGCGCATAGCCGGTTCTGGAGTTCGGGAAACATTGCTTTCAGTTTGTTTGGTCAGCATCCCGGTGTGCATATGCCCAACATCCCAGCTCTGTTAAGTGGCGCGATCAGTTTTTCCACACCCAGAAACGGCGCCTCCGTAAAAAATGATCAGGCATTCCCACTATACGCCAATGCTCTCAGTGCGCGTAACGCACCTGCGGAAAATGCCGTGGCCTATCAAATGCTGATGCCTGGCGGATCGCAAGGTTTACAACGCGGTGCTGCAGTCCTGCTGGAGGGTTCGCAAGTGGGCAGCGTTTCCGTCGTTCATACCGTATTCGATCCGCATATAGAAAATCTGTTGACCCATATTCTGATTCAATTAAATCCTGAAGCTATTTCATTAGGTGGCGGACAAGTCTGGAATAAAGCGCATCCCGGCCCACAAATGGATCATATTCTTCGGCAACTAATCGCCCATGGAGTACGGGCGCAGTTGAGCAGTGCCGTACCTCTGGTTGGCCCAAAAATCATTAGCCTTGCGCCGGTTTCTGACGCCAAAACCGCACGATTAATTCCCGGTAATCCACCCCGCATTCCCATGGTGAGCGCGGCAGGAATAGAGGACACTATTCATCAGCTCGACGCTATTCTCCAGCAGATTCACGCCTTGCCTTTAGAGCAAATTGCCGAGAATGTTCATCATTTAACCCAAAATCTATCCGCACTCAGCGGTTCAGCTAATACCCATAAAACTCTGCAGCATCTTCATCAAACTATGGCGCATCTGGCGGAGCTGACCGCTACGGCGAATGCACAACTACCCACCATCCTGAAATCATTAAAAGGGGCGAGCCGCGAAGCGAATGCTGCCTTGCAAGCTGGCAATGGCCTTTTACAGGCGCAGGGATCGGCGGCTAATGCACCAGAATCCACGACGCTTCCCCGCGCGCTTTATGAATTATCGCGCACGGCGCAATCATTAAGGGAACTCACGGATTACCTCAACAGCCACCCTAATGCGCTTGTCTTCGGGAAAAGACCATGAAACCACGTCAATATGTTATTTTATCAGGATTGCTGGCTCTGCTCAGCGGCTGCGCGTCTACACCCACGCAGTACATCACTCTGGCACCGCATTCATCGTCTGTACGTCCCCTCCAATCCGTATTATCGCAACACCAGCCCCCCATTGTCGTTGCGCATATACAGATGCCCGCTGATATTGATCGACTTTACCTAACCACCCTGCAAGGTACACATCGTATGCAGGTGGCGGATCATGTACGTTGGGTGTCTCCGCTGGGCGGTATGACTCAAAAAGTGTTAGCACAAGATCTGGCCACTGATCTGCCGGAAAAAACGGTCTTGATGCCCGGCGATCCATTACCCCGTGATCCCTATCTACTCGTTATCGTGAATGTTCAGCGCTTTTTACCGAGCAACAACGGTGAGGTCACTCTCTATGCAGACTGGTTTATTCGCCAAATGCCCACTGGCAAAATACTGCATCAGGGTCGTACTCAGTTACATCAGCGCGTGTTCGACGCTAGTCCAAGCGCTCAGGCTGCCACGATGAGTCACTTAGTCGCGACGCTGGCCAGTATACTGACCACGCGCCTGAAATGACCGATCTTCTTCGACAGGCAAAGCACCTCAAATCATCGGGTCTTATTGAAGCCCTACTTAAGCAGGAAAAACAATGGAAAAAGGAGATTACTTCATGGCAAATATCGATAAAGTTGACGAGAAAGGGGCGTACAAAACCGAGCTTCATAAACTGCAAATAGAACTCGTTAAACTTCAACGCCATATTATTCAAAAAAATGAAAAGATTCTGGTTATTCTGGAGGGACGCGACTCCGCTGGAAAAGATGGCAGCATCAAACGCATCACTGAGCATCTCAGCCCTCGAGAAACTCGGATCATAGCCCTCGGGAAACCTTCCGACCGAGAGGAAAGTCAGTGGTATTTTCAACGCTATGTAGCACATTTACCATCCGCTGCTGAAATCGTATTTTTTAACCGCAGCTGGTACAACCGTGCGGGTGTAGAAAAGGTTATGGGCTTTTGTAGTGATGATCAATACGAAGAGTTTTTTTCTGAAGTTAATGATTTTGAAGGTATGCTTATTCGTTCAGGCATCCATTTTTTCAAATTCTATCTGGACATTTCCAAGGGCGAACAAAAACGTCGCCTAGAAGCTCGGAAGGATGACCCTCTCAAACAATGGAAAACCAGCCCCATTGATGAGAAAGCGGTCAAGCACTGGAAAGATTATAGTGTTGCCCGGAATGTCATGTTTGGGCGCACCCATACCAGCTTTGCGCCATGGACGATCGTCAACGCCAACGACAAAAAAAAGGCACGGCTGCAACTCATCAAAGGCATGTTGAGCCGCCTTCATTATGCGGACAGAGACCTTGAACTGACGCTCCCCGATCAATCACTGCTGTTCAACTACGACCCACTTTATCTTGAAAACGGTATGATTTCTTCGTAAAAGCTACCATCCTCATTGCGGATGCAGCGAATAGAAATTTTTCGCTGCATCCCGCTCAAGCCGTTTCAGTCTTTTTTACTCCGACGTCGACGCGCTTTACCGTCACCACTTTGACCCTCAGGGAGCGCGCGCTCAAAATCAATTTTGCGATCATCCAGATTCACATTCATAACCCGGATTTCGATTTCCTCTCCAAGCTGGAAGGTTTCTTTGCTATGGTCGCCGATAATTCGATAATGCTGGGCATCAAAATGGAAATAATCGTCGCCTAAGGTACTGATATGAATCAGCCCTTCCACATAAATATCCCGGAGGGCCACGAATAAACCGAAACCCGTGACACCCGTAATAATTCCGGTATAGGTTTCTCCGATTTTATCCATCATAAACTCGCACTTGAGCCAGTTGACGGCTTCGCGGCTGGCTTCATCCGCGCGGCGCTCCGTCATGGAACAATGCTGACCCAATTCTTGGAGCATTTTTTTGGGTAACCAGCGCGGTTCCGCGCCCTCCGCATCCAGCAACGCTTGTATGCCTCGGTGCACGATCAGATCCGGATAACGGCGGATGGGTGAGGTGAAATGCGTATATGCCGGGAAAGCCAAACCAAAGTGCATCCCAGTTTCGGTCGTGTAATAAGCCTGTGATAAACTCCGCAAAATGACGGTCTGGATCAGACTCGTATCACTGCGATCACGGGTTTCTTCGATAATTTTCGCGAGATCCGCGCTGCGAGGATGCGTGGGTAACCGTACCGGCACCCCCATTTCTCCTAGAAAGCGTCGCAAATCCTCCAGCTTGTCGCTGGAAGGCTCGGGATGAACCCGATACAGCATGGGCAGTTCATGAATGCGAAAATACTGGGCAGCACAAACATTCGCCGCGAGCATGCACTCTTCAATAATGCGATGCGCCACATTGCGAGTGACCGCTACGATTTTCTCGATACGCAACTGATCATTATAGATAATCCGACTTTCTTGGGAATCAAATTCAATGGTTCCCCGCCGTTCCCGGGCACCGGCAAAGCTCTGGTACAGTCGATGCAGGGCCTCCAAATGCGGTACCATGGCCGCATCCTGCGCACGAAGGGTTTCATCTCCATCCAGTATGGCCGCCACTTCGTCATAGGTGAAGCGACGCTGTGATCGCATGACCCCTCGCGCAAAACGAAAACGCTGCACTTCGCCAGCGCGGTTCATTTCCATCTCACACAGCATACACAAGCGATCTACATGGGGATTTAGAGAGCAGAGTCCATTGGACAGCACCTCCGGCAACATAGGGATGACCCGGCGCGGGAAATACACCGAATTGCCTCTGGCGACAGCCTCCCGATCTAGGGCAGAATCTGCCTGCACATAGCTGGCAACATCCGCAATGGCCACAATGAGCCGAAAACCATCGTCCAGTTCTTCGGCAAAAACGGCGTCATCAAAATCCTTGGCATCCGCTCCGTCAATAGTCACTAGGGGCAGATCCCGGAGATCGCGACGCCCCTCTTTCATGGCTTCGGGGACTATTTCCGAAAAATGAGCAATTTCTGCGAGCACTTCAGGCGACCACTGATGGGGAAGGGCATAATTACGCAGGGCAATTTCAACTTCCATACCCGGAGCCATATGCTCACCCAATATTTCAACAATTGCCCCCTGGGGCATCGTCCGCCCGTCGGGATATTGGGTAATTTCCAGAGTCACAATCTGACCATGCACCGGCGCCAGCTCACCCCCTTCCAACACCCCAAATTCATGAGGAATACGACGATCTTCGGGTACCACATAATGGGTACCTCCGTCGGCAAAATAGCGCCCGACCACTTGCCGCAGAGCCCGTTCCAAAATCCGCACCACAGTGCCTTCGATTCTTCCGCGCCGATCTTCTCCCACCGCACGGCCGAGAATGGTATCTCCATGAAACACTTTCCGCATTTCTCTGGGCGAAAGAAACAAGTCCTTACCGCCCCCTTCGGGAATCAAAAACCCAAAGCCATCGGGGTGTGCGCTGACCGTCCCTCGAATCAACTCCATAGCCTCGACAATGCCGTAGGCACCGCGCCGATTACGCACCAACTGACCATCTCTCTCCATGGCACGCAGACGTCGGCGCAAAGCTTCCTGATCTTCTTCGGCTACTTCCAGATCGTTGATTAGGTCTCCTAAAGCAAGAGGTTGCCCCGCTTCTTCAAGATAGTGGAGGATAAACTCTCGGCTGACGATCGGACGTTCATATTTTTCTTTTTCTCGCTCAAACATCGGATCGCGCTCACTCAGCGATGCGGGTTCCTGGTTTTCAGGCATTGACAACTACTCCTCGATAAATGATTATTCCGTCCACGCCGAGGTGGCGGAATTGGTAGACGCGCTAGGTTCAGGTCCTAGTGAGCGAAAGCTTGTGCTGGTTCGAATCCAGTCCCCGGTACCAAAAGCAAAGGGTAGACTCTTATGGTCTGCCCTTTTTTTACAAGAAATTGCAGCATTAAACGTGGCTTCATCAATTCACAGTCTCCACCAGAAGCACCGACAACAAAATCCGACGCCTATTTTTGTCACACTATGCGATGAATCCTAACACGCCAACCGCTTTGCCGCGATATCCTCATGACAAATCGGGATGAAGCGCATCCAAACGATTGTGCTCCAGAGAGAGACTTTCCCTTCCAATTTCGTCTTTTGCTCTCCAGTTCCGCGCCAGCGCGTCCAGCGCGTCCAGCACTTCTCGCAGCTCTAGTCCACGCTGAGTCAGGCCGTAGGTAACTTCTGGCGGGACGCTAGGATAATACTCCCGGAAGACGATTTGAGCAGCTTCCAGAGTGCGTAGGCGCTCCGTCAGCATGCGCGAAGAAATGCCGCTCACCTCCCGTTTAAGTACGCCAAAACGCAGAGGGCCGCGCTGCCTCAGTATCCACAAGATCTGCGTAGTCCATGGCCCCATGAGCAAGCGGAGCAAGGCATCCATAGGACATGTGGTTTGTTGTTTAGTTTGTCGAGTCATGGTTACTAATCCGTACCTACTTCACAAAATATACTAAATGGTCTTTACTAAGTAGGCAATATTCACGGACGCGAGGAATTCATTATGAGCAAAATACTGGTTCTCTATCACAGCCTCTGGGGCCACATCGAAACCATGGCTCAAGCTATTGCCGAAGGCACTCAGCAAGTCCCGGGAGTGACCACAGACATCAAGCGGGTGCCCGAAAGCATACCATCAGCAACCTTGGCCACCATGCACGCCAAAACCGACCAGTCGGCCATGGAAGCGCATCCTGATGATCTGGCGAATTATGATGCGATTATTTTTGGCACACCGACCCGCTTCGGCAACATGAGTGGGCAGATGCGCAATTTTCTTGATCGTACCGGCAATCTCTGGCAAGAAGGCAAACTGGTGGGTAAAGTCGGCAGCGTTTTCGCCAGCACAGCCACCCAACACGGCGGACAAGAAACGACCATCACCTCTTTTCACAGCTTTCTTTTTCATCAGGGCATGATTGTGGTAGGGGTTCCCTACAGTTGCCAAGGACTCTTAAATATGGATGAAATTACCGGTGGCACCCCCTATGGCGCGACCACTATCGCCAAAGGCGATGGTAGCCGTCAACCCAGCGCTAACGAGCTGGCTATTGCACGGTTCCAAGGGCATCATGTTGCGGAGATCACCCACAAACTATTCGGTTGATGCCGATACGGCGGACATTCAGCGCTGGACGCAGAGAATACCGGGGAGGTTCCCGCAATGATTGAATGGTTGCATCACTTCCCTGCTCTGGAAACGTTGGAGCATTCCGCCCAAAAACAACTGCTCGCGAACACACAAAAAACGCGATGGGATATGGGACACTCTCTATTCCATACAGGGGCGCCGTGCAACCAATATCTTTTGGTTTTGAGCGGGCACATAAAAGTTCAGCAAATTTCACCAGAAGGCCGGGAAATTGTACTGTATCGGATTGGTCCCGGAGAAGCCTGCATGCTCACCACGGTTTGCCTGCTCACACGTCGTCCTTATCCGGCTATGGGCATCACCGAATCCCCCGTAGAGGCCATTATCTGGCCACAAAAGATATTCCATCAATTTCTGGACACTTCACCCATTTTCCGTCAGTTCGTCTTCAATGCCTTCGGTGAGCGACTCATCGATATGTTTGCGCTGATCGAGGAGGTGGTTTTCACCCGTCTGGATGTCCGTTTAGCCAGAAAACTACTCGAGTTGAGCGAGAATAAGCAGACCATTCGTTGCACCCATCAAGTGCTCGCTACCGAACTGGGTTCAGCCCGAGAGGTCATCACCCGCACCTTAAAGGAGTTTGAATTGCGGGGGTGGCTCCAACGTGGTTCCGGACAAATTCTGATCCTCGATACCCCTGCCTTGCGTAAACTCGCCAGTCCCGCGTAGACATCTTGCGGCATTGTGGATAGTGACAAAGTCACAGACATCCGCAGCCTGTCTGCAATAGGCTGAACCGACATTATGAATATACGAGGCGTTTCAAGCATGGATAAACCCACATTATTGAACGAAGGCTACTTGGATCGCGGAGTGCGTATCCTTGTTGGCATCATTTTGATTGCTTTGGTTTTTGTAGGCCCACACACGCCTTGGGGATGGATCGGCGTCGCCCCTCTGCTCACCGGACTGGTGGGTTGGTGTCCGGCCTACACCCTACTGGGGATACGAACCTGTCCCTTGCGGAACAAGAAAACGCATCCCTGACAACCGGCTATAACCCAGCTTCCTCTCTAGGGGAAGCTTACTCTTCCCAGTGCTTTTGGACACTCCGAACTGCTCGTTCACGAACCTCTTCAGAAAATTGGTTTTTGCCCCGCCCCAAGAAATTACTTAGAAACACCGCCTCAGTGAGCGTCGCCGTGCTATCATTTATTCAGATGTTCTAGTATGGAGATAGCCTGTGAAATACGAAACCGTGGATTTACTGACTATCGGGGCTGGCGGCGGGGCTTATCCTGCGGCTTTTCGTCTGGCACGAGCGGGTCGTTCGGTCGTTATGGTAGATCCCAAGGGGGTCATGAGCGGAAACTGTCTCTACGAAGGCTGCGTGCCTTCCAAGGCGATTCGTGAAACCGCTGAATTATATCAATCACAACAACGCTTCTCCGAACGGGGACTGGCTGGCCGCATTGATCTGGATTTCACGGCGGTCATGGCACACAAGGATGCTGTGCAGGAACGCCGCTATGTCCAACACGCCGCCGAGCTGAAGGCCGCTTCGGGGATTCGCCTCATGCAAGGCACCGCTCGATTTCTCGGACCTCACGAGGTCGTCGTCAGCCATGTCGATGGTGAGCACTATTTTCGCTGCGCCCAAATTATCATCGCCAGCGGCTCGGAGATATTTATACCGCCTCTGCCCGGTGCGGACCTCTGTCTCACCAGCCATGATCTGTATAAGCCCCAATCCGCCCTAAAAAGCCTTCCGGAGCACATGGTGGTTATTGGTGGTGGTTACATTGGTCTGGAGACCGCCACTTTTTTTGCCGCTTTTGGCAGCAGAGTCACCCTACTCCAGAAAAGCGATGCCTTACTGAATGGCATGGACCCGGGAATGGTAAACCAACTCCAACCCCTGCTGGACCCACGAATCACGATACTGACGGGCGTCGATGTTTCTCATATTGAAACGACGCCTGATCAGAAAAGGCGCGTGCAGTTCATCAAAAATGGCGAAGCCCAAAACCTGACAGCGAATGTCGTGCTTATGGCTGTTGGGCGCAAGCCTGTTATTCCAGAAGGGACAACGGACATTGGCATATCCGTCAGCAGAAAAGGCATTGATGTCGGTCCCAGCCTGCAAACGGTCCATCCCCATATTTACGCTTGTGGCGACGTCAATGGGCGAGTACCCCTCTTTCATGCCGCCGTCCGTCAGTCCCTAGTTGCCGCGCATAACCTCCTTGGTGGCCATCAGCCTCTGGATTACGCCGATTTTTCAGGCGTGCCCACCACGCTGTTCACCCTACCAGCGGCAGCTTATATAGGTTTGACTCCGGCACTGGCCGGGACACAGGGCACTCCGCTGGTGACCGGATATTATGATTTTGCAGAAGATTCCCGGGCACAAATTCTGGAACGTATGGAAGGCGGTATCCGCCTATTTTTTGCAGCCGACAGCCTGAAATTACTTGGCGGCTGGGTCGTCGGCATTGATGCCGGTCATCTCATCGGCCAGATTGGCACCGCGCTGGTTGGAGGACTCAGTGCCTACGATCTGGCGCGCTTCGCGGATCAGCACCCGATGAGTGCGGAAGGTATTAGCAAAGCGGCTCGCAGCTTGTTTTAAAAACTTTGGTGCGCTGCGTCCTTCGAGTGATTAGGCACTGACGAGCCTGACGCAACGGACTCGCCATCATATAATCTGCTGCCGTTCATCGGTCGTCTGCGTATATTGATGTTGTATAAGAAACTTCTTGAACTCCATTGGCGCAGGTGCAAGCTGTTTTCCCTTGCGGTGCACCAAATGCCACGCTCTTTGCAGGGGAAACCCAACCACAGAAAGCTCGCGCAGATAACCAGACTCCATTTTTACGAGCACACTATGACGAGCAACCACCGCGAGCCCCATACCCACCTTCACGGCCTGTTTGATCGCTTCATTGCTGTTCATAGTCACCCCCTCCCTCACAGTAAGATCCCGCTCGGCAAAATATCGTAAAACAGTTTCTCGAGTACCTGAGCCGGGTTCTCTTAATACAAAGTGTTCTTGGACCAGTGCTTCCTGAGAAATATTTCGTTGCCAGGCTAAGGGGTGATTAGCCGACGAGATCACAATGAGATCGTTGCGATGAAAAGGCAACGCGACCAGATCTAAGGTTTGTGGCGGCTCACCCATGATCGCCATGTCAATATCATTGCGCTCCAGGCTAGCCAAAACTTCCTTGCGATTGGCAATGTTTAACACAATGTTGACTTGCGGATGCTGCTTTAGGAAACGCGCCAGCAACTCTACCGCAAAGGCATTGGCAGCCGAGGTAACGGCAATGCGCACCAGCCCCTCATCCACAGCCCGAAAGTGTTCTAATGCGCGCGTCAAGCCTTCCAGCTCCACACCAATGCGATCCCCAGAATTCAAGACTTCTTGACCCGCAGAAGTGAGAAAAACTTTTTTGCCAATTTGTTCGGTGACCGGCAAACCGATTTCTTCTTCCAGCTTGCGGATCTGCAAATACACCGCCGATTGTGAAAGGTTGAGCTGAGTTGCCGCTTTTGTGTAGGAGCTAGTGCTGGCTAACATGCGCAGAATTTCCAATTGACGCAGCGTTATATTTCTCATCAAGGTTTCTCTTTATTGAAAGGGGCCATTTCACGGAATTCAGCCGATTTTCATATCATGATATTTATCTATTATATCTATAATATTTAATCGTTTTTGTTAATCATTTGTGCCCTGTACAGTACCAGCTTCCCAACACCAGTCAAGGAAACTGTCATGGACCAATCCTCTCGTTATGCAGACCTCTCCCTTCGTGAAGAAGACCTGATTTCCGGCGGCAAGCACATTCTTGTGGCCTACAAAATGAAGCCCAAAACCGGTTATGGTTACCTCGCCTCCGCAGCACACTTTGCCGCCGAGTCCTCTACAGGTACCAATGTCGAAGTCTCAACCACCGACGATTTTACCAAAGGCGTAGATGCGCTCGTGTACCACATTGACGAAGCCAGCGAAGACATGCGCATCGCCTATCCGCTGGAGCTCTTCGACCGGAATATCACTGATGGTCGTATGATGATCGTGTCCTTTCTGACCCTGGCAATTGGTAATAACCAAGGGATGGGTGACATTGAGCACGCTAAAATCATTGATATTTTTGTGCCAGAACGCGCCATCCAACTCTTCGATGGCCCGAGTAAGGATATTTCCGATCTCTGGCGTATTTTGGGTCGCCCCCTCAAAGATGGCGGTTATGTTGCCGGAACTATCATCAAGCCCAAGCTGGGTTTGCGTCCGGAACCCTTTGCCGAGGCCGCTTACCAGTTTTGGTTGGGTGGCGATTTCATCAAGAATGATGAACCACAAGGTAATCAGGTATTCTCACCCCTGAAAAAAACCATTCCTCTCGTAGCCGACGCGATGAAGCGCGCCCAAGATAAAACAGGGCAAGCCAAGTTATTCTCGGCCAATATTACGGCCGACGATCACCATGAAATGTGCGCCAGAGCGGACTTCATCCTCGAAACTTTCGGTCCTGACGCCGACAAAGTAGCCTTCCTAGTCGACGGTTTTGTCGGTGGCCCAGGCATGATTACTACCGCTCGGCGGCAGTATCCTGCCCAATACCTGCACTATCATCGCGCTGGTCACGGCATGATCACCTCGCCCTCAGCGAAGCGTGGTTATACCGCCTTTGTCCTCGCAAAAATCGCCCGTTTGCAGGGTGCCTCCGGTATTCATGTCGGGACCATGGGCTACGGCAAAATGGAAGGCGAGCATGATGACCGTAACATCGCGTATATGATCGAGCGCGATGAGTGCCAAGGACCCGTGTACTACCAGAAATGGTATGGCATGAAACCCACCACACCCATTATCTCCGGCGGTATGAACGCATTACGTTTGCCAGGCTTCTTTGAGAATCTGGGTCACGGTAACGTGGTCAATACTGCAGGCGGCGGCGCTTATGGCCACATTGATTCCCCGGCGGCCGGAGCCATTTCCTTGCGGCAAGCTTATGAATGCTGGAAAGCCAAAGCCGATCCGATTCAGTGGGCCAAGGAGCACAAAGAATTCGGTCGGGCCTTTGAGTCCTTTCCCCATGACGCCGACAGCCTCTATCCGGGCTGGCGTGACAAGATTGGCGCGCATCGCTAATTGAGCATGCGCCCCTGCGCTTGACGTGCAGGGCGACAACAATCCGGGTAACCCACACAAGCGGGTTTCCGGATTGAGTTGTTGCTGAAAAATGCTTTCGAGCGAACAACGAGAAAGGACATCACTCATGAAAAATCACGATCCTTTGCAGGATTATCGCGTTGATCGGGAGCCTTACTATCAACCTCAACACGATGAAATTGCATTGTTCACCGCCGCCTATGAAAAGCGGCTCCCCGTCATGGTCAAAGGGCCCACGGGCTGTGGCAAGTCCCGTTTTGTGGAGTACATGGCGTGGAAACTGGGTAAACCACTAATCACCGTTGCTTGCAACGAGGATATGACCGCTGCGGACTTGGTCGGGCGCTGGTTGCTTGATGCCGATGGGACGCGCTGGCTGGATGGCCCACTGACCGTGGCCGCCCGTCATGGTGCCATTTGCTACCTCGATGAAATCGTGGAGGCTAGGCAGGATAGTACGGTGGTCATCCACCCGCTCACCGATCATCGACGCCAACTTCCTCTGGATAAAAAAGGGGAACTAGTTCATGCACATATCGATTTTCAATTGGTAATTTCCTACAACCCCGGTTACCAATCCTTGATCAAAGACCTGAAGCAATCCACCAAACAGCGTTTTACGGCTTTCCGTTTTGATTATCCCACGGCAGATATCGAAAGCGAGGTGTTGATTCGTGAAACAGGCATTTCGCCAGAGATAGCGCCGCGACTGGTGGAATTGGCCGAGTGCGCAAGACGCTTGAAAGGTCACGGGCTGGATGAAGGCATCTCTACCCGACTATTAGTGTACGCCGCCCAACTCATCGCCGATGGTGTACCAGCCACACGGGCTTGTCGTATGGCCCTAGTCGATCCCATTACCGACGACGAGGACATCCGGAGTACGCTGGAGCATGCCATAGATGCCCTCTTCATCTGACATGCCGTCTGACGCACCCGCAGCAGAAACCGAAGAGACGATCTGGCGAGGACGCCTGGATTGTGCCTTTGCCCCCGTGCAGACGATATTTAGCGATTGTCTCGCTGTCGCACGAGCGCGGTGGAAGGATGACGAACTCGCCGCTTACATGGAAGCCGCGCGACTACTTTGCAAGCTCGGACGCGGTTCCGAACCGGTTCTCGCATTTTTGGAAGGCTGGCCGGAGGTTGCCCAACAGGTGGGCACGGAAAGCCTAGAAATGGTTATCGACTGGGTCAAAAAAATTCAACGTACCGTCAATGGCAACATCCTAGGCGCTTTTTTTCAGGCGCTTCCTCAACTCTCTAAAAGTCTCTCCAGCCCTGAACTGTTACAAGACTATCTGGAACTCCTGACCGAAGTCGGACAAAAAAGCAGCGCATCCATTCACGGTCACCATACCATTTTACCCAGCCAGTCCTTGCCCGTATTGGTCCATCGGGCTCCTGACTTGCTGCAACAAGTCAGTTTGCGTGGTTTACGGGCATGGACCGAATACGGATTGCGGCATTACCCCAGCAACCCTGAACGTCAAGCCGACTTTTTCGCACTCCAGTCGGCGGATAGTCGAGCCGTATTTCAAAGTCAACGCGGTGGTGTGCTGCTGCACCGTCATGAACGCGAACTGGATTTTTATCTACGGGCGCTCTGGAACGACCCTGAGCCTTTGATTCCCTATTCCGAAGCGTTTGATCTTCTGCGCAAAGCTCAACCCTATCTCAATGCTCAAGGTTTACACATACCCGATATCCGCGAAGATCGCCTAGGCGTCCCCGGTCTGCTGCAATACCACCTCATCCTTGCACATCTCGCCGCGCATCGGCGCTACAGCCAGAGCCTCTTGGCGGACAATTTGAGTCCATTTTTGAGACTGACTGTTGAATTTTTTGAAGATGCACGCATCGACACTTTATTACTGCAACGATTCCCGGGTTTGCGCGGACCGCTGCTTGCCCTGCACCCTCATCCACGGGAAGAGGCTTGCGATCCAGAGCGGGAGTCTTGCATCCGGCATCGCCTGACCATGTTATCGCGTGCCATCCTAGATCCTCAGCACGGTTATCGTAATCCCATATTGCGGCACTTTGTGGAACGCTTTCACACCCACTTTGAGAACGCAAACACCCATAGCATGGTGACGCTGGCTACGGAATACCTCAGTCAGACGCGATTACCCAGCGACGCCTTCGCCAAAATGTTTTTTACGGACACCGTGACCCCTTATCGGGATGACAATCGCCACCTCTGGCGCTTCGTGGATGCCGATGAAGAACGCGATGACACCGACGTCAAGAGCAATCCCGCCATGGATGCCGAAACTGCACTGATTTTTCACTACCCGGAGTGGGATTACGGCAATCAGAGTTATCTACCGGACTGGGTCAGTCTCTATGAACATATTCACCCCAGTGGATCTGCAGCCGAAATCGAGCGTATTCTTCAAAAGCATGCGGCGTTGGCAAAGCAATTGGGACGACTCCTCGACCAAGTCAAACCGCAAGATCGCGAACGCCTCCGTCGCCAGGAAGAAGGCTCCGATCTGGATCTCGACTGGGCATTACGCTCCTGGATAGACTACCGCTCCCGGCAACCCGCCGATCCTCGCATCCACCAGAGCTTTCAGCCGGTTCGTCGGGATCTCGCCGTCAGCCTGCTACTCGACCTCTCCGCATCGCTCAATGATCCGGTGCGTGGTAACCCCGAGCAAAGTTTTCTTGCCCTTGCGCAAGAGGCAGTGACCCTCCTCGCCTGGGCCATCGACCGTTTGGGAGACACTTTCTCCATTGCCGGATTTCACTCTAATACCCGCCATGAAGTCCGTTATTGGCACATCAAAGGCTTCAGTGAAAGTTGGCAAGATGCGGTTCGCGCCCGTCTGGCCGCGTTACAGGCTGGTTATTCCACCAGAATGGGTTCCGCTTTGCGTCATGCCGGACACTATCTTTCCGGTCAAAGAAAAGACAAGCGTATTTTATTGATTTTGACCGACGGGCAACCGGCAGACGTAGATGTTTCCGATCCAGAGTTCCTGATTGCCGATGCACGACAGGCCGTTCTGGAATTACAAAATAAGGGCGTATTCTGTCATTGCATCAGCCTCGATCCCCATGCCGATGACTATGTGCGTAAAATTTTCGGTCAGCAATTCAGCATCATTGATCGCGTCGAGCGGCTTCCCGAAAAACTTCCGGAGATATTTTTAGCACTGACCAAGTGAACACTATATTGTTCATAGTGTCCGTTATTTTGTATAATCTTACCGCACTCCGAGTAGAGTAGAGAGTTGGGCGTCCCCCGCTAAGATTAAATGCCCTGTCGGTGGTGTTATGTGCAACCAGTACGGATGGGATACCGCATGAAGCATAAAGAGATTATCGAAGAGTTGGCGCATCGTTCGGGAATCAATCGATTATTAGCAGAACATGTGTACGAAAATATGATCGACATTCTCCGCGAAGAAATTTGTGCTCAGGAAACCGTTATTCTGGGTGATCTGGGTCGCTTTCATATCCGCATCCGCCCAACAACTGCTGCTCGCAACCCACGTACCGGAGAACCAATCACCGTTCCAGAGCGAAAAACAGCACATTTTCGTTGCTCAAAACGGCTACAGGAGTTGCTTGCCCAGACTTTGCCGGATGCAAAACGATAGAAGCGGCTACTGACAACGCGGTAGTCCGCAAAAATGCGTCATAAAGATTTAGATGTCTATGGAGAGCGCGCATGAACCAATCAAATTTGCCATTTTTCTGGTGGGAAGGCGATACACTGATTGTCAACATTCTCGGGAAGCCCAATGCATGCCGCGACGTTATTGGCAAACCCAAAGGCGCACAACTTAAAGTGAGTGTGACGGCGGAGCCCCACAATGGTCGCGCCACCGATCGCATGGTGCGCTTTCTGGCTAAGGAATTTGGGGTCGCGCCGTCGAACATCGCCGTGGTATTTGGGCGAACGAGCATCAATAAGCAATTAAGAATTAAAGCGCCTACGCACCTGCCCACGGTGTTTCAGGAGTCAGCAGTCAGTAAAGCACTTTTGAATACCTCCTCTTAACCCATGAAAAAAGTCTGCGAAAGGATTCGCCAACTCCGTGGAGAAAGAAACTGGTCCGTACGTGAATTGGCGTCGAGGGCTGATATTTCAGCCAGTGCCCTTTCACAAATCGAAGCGGATCAGAACTCCCCATCGATTGCAACGCTCGGCAAGATTTGCGCCGCTTTGGGCGTCGCCATGGTCGCCCTATTCGAGGACGAGCAGGCAGAAGCTCTGCCAGCGGTGATGCGCATCGGTGAGCGGCGCAAAGTCTATAGCGCGGGATCTAAGGCCACCATAGAACCCCTGGCACGAGGTCTACCGCGTAAAGTCATGCAACCTTTGCTGCTGGTTTTAGCGTCGGGCGGGGAATGTGGTGAGCATCCCTATACCAGCGCAGAAGGTGAAGAGTTTGCTTATGTTATCGAGGGGATAGTACGTTTTGAACAACAGGAGATTTTGACCGAGCTGCACACGGGAGATGCGATATATTATGATCCCCGCCTGCCGCATAACTGGCATAATAATACGACGTCGCCCGCTTCTCTGCTCATCGTCGTGGCGCAATGAATCCGCTTCCACTAAATCTGGCTCTGCTCGCTTTGTTATTATGGCTGACCCTCGGAATTGGCGGCTTTGCTTTGGCAGGCTGGTCGCGAATAGTGAGTCGCCTGATTTTTCTGGTGACGGCGCTGAACGGATTGTTGCTCACAATGGCTGGGTTTCTCGCTCTGCAGAGTACTCCGGATTTATTCAAGATTGGTGGTCCCATACCAGTTTTCCCTTGGTCATTTCGTCTTGACCCGCTGTCCGGATTTTTTCTGATTCTGCTGGGTTTGCTTGCAGCGGCTGTTTCTATTTTCTCTGGCAGCTACTTTCAGTCACTCCCTGTACCGGCACTTCGCCGATTGATGCTGCAGTATCACAGTTTTCTGGTGGGAATGGGATTAGTACTCTTGGCGGACAACGCCTTCACTTTTCTGGTGGCCTGGGAAGTCATGGCACTGGCTTCCTATTTTCTGGTTGTTACAGAACATGAGGAGCCGGGAAACCAGCGGGCAGGATTCCTGTATTTGCTCATCGCGCATCTTGGGGCCTTGGCCATCTTGCTTGGTTTTACCATTCTCGCTGGGCCCATGATTTTACAGGGCGGCGCGTTTAGTGCCATGTTGCATAGCACACTGAGTCCATTCTGGGCTTCTGCCGCGTTTCTCCTGACTTTTTTTGGCTTTGCAGCCAAAGCAGGCCTGTTACCGGTACACATCTGGTTACCGGAAGCACACCCGGTCGCCCCAGCACCTGTTTCTGCATTGATGAGCGGTGCCATGTTGCAGATGGCTTTTTATGGGATGCTGCGGGTCGATTTCCTGTTTTTGCACCAAGAGGCAACTTGGTGGGGTCTGTTTATTTTGATCATCGGCTTGGCCTCTGCACTTTTTGGTGTGCTGTTTGCCGCAGCTCAAACCGATATGAAACGTCTGTTAGCCTATTCATCCATGGAGAATATGGGCTTAATCATGGTTGCTTTAGGACTGGCGCTGGTCTTCCACAGTTATGGATTGAATGCACTCGCAGCGCTCGCCTTGATGGCTGCTCTTTACCATGCCTTAAACCACGCTTTCTTCAAGGGACTGCTGTTTCTTGGCAGCGGCAGTGTACTTCATGCAACAGGCACTGTATCCATGAGCCGTTTGGGCGGTTTGATACGGAGTATGCCGCAAACGGCATTTTTCATGCTGATCGGCGTACTGGCCATCGCTGGGCTGCCGCCATTGAACGGTTTCGTCTCCGAATGGTTGTTATTGCAGGCTTTTTTATTGTCACCAGCTTTACCTCAAGGCACGCTGAGCGCCGTACTACCCTTGGCTGCATCGGGTGTGGTGCTCACACTCGCCTTGTCGGCTTATGCAATAATCAAGTTTTATGGCATCGTCTTTCTTGGACAGGCGCGAGAAATCCTGCATCCGCATGAGAGCGGAATATGGGAGCGTTCCGCGATGGCTTTGTTAGCTTTGTTGTGCGTTACCCTTGGTTTTATTCCGGGAATCGTCATAAATCTGCTACACCCCGTTCTCCATGAATTGATTGGTCAGAGCCTGGCTCCGCAAACAGGTATATGGCTTACACCCATTTCCGCACAACGGGCGAGTTACAGCCCATTACTGTTTATTCTGGGCATGATACTCGCCCTCGGCCTCAGTGTTTTCCTTGTTTCCCGATTTTTTGGTCGTCCCTTGCGGCGCGTCAAGGTATGGAGTTGCGGTTTTCCTCTCCACAACAGCAATATGCAGGACAGCCCGGCCGGTTTTACCCAACCGCTTTTGCGTATTTTTGCGCCGGTATACCAAGCTCAACGAGCACCTGCTGCTGACCCGAAGCAATGGGTCCTGCAGATTGGGGAACCCACATATCGCCTTGTTTATCGGCCTTTGGGTCGCGCAGCCCTATGGATTTCCGGACAGATGCTGCGTCTGCAACAGGGACGTATCACCACGTATTTACTTTACAGTTTTCTTACCCTGCTGATTCTTTTGGCGGTATGGCGATGACTGAAGCGACAATTCTGCAGATAGTGCAAATCATCTTCGTACTTTTCGCGGCCCCCCTGCTTTCTGGATATATTCAGATGCTGCGCGCACTACTGCAGAATCGTCGACCAGCGGGACTGTGGCAGCCTTACCGCGATTTATGGCGACTTTTCCACAAAGAATCCCTTGTTTTTACAGATGCATCCTGGCTTTTCAGTTTCACACCGTACCTCATATTTGCGGCGTTACTGCTGGCTGCTGGTATCATCCCCATCTTGGCTACGGGTCTACCTCTTGCGCCTGCTGCTGACATTATTGCGTTAGTTGGCCTCTTCGCTCTAGCAAGAGTCTTTCAGGTGCTCGCCGCGATGGATACCGGAACGCCCTTCGCGACTTTGGGTGCGCACCGAGAAATGTTGATCGCCGGACTTGCGGAGCCCGCTTTGTTGGCGGCTCTTTTTACGGCTTCCCTGCTCTCTCGTTCCACCTCGTTGAGCATGATCGTGATTCACCTCGAACAACTGCGATTCGCACTACATCCCAGCATGGTTTTTGCTGCGGCGGCGTTTTTCATGGTGTTACTGGCCGAAAATGCACGAATTCCCGTGGACAACCCCGCCACTCACCTTGAATTGACGATGATTCACGAAGCGATGCTGCTCGAATACTCTGGCCGCCATCTCGCACTCATGGAATGGGGTTCAATGATTAAACTCTTGCTGTATCTGGCGATTGGTGTTGCACTATTTTTGCCGTGGGGTATCGCCCCTGTATCAAACGTCGTGGCCTTACTCATCACCGTAGGCATTCTGATTTTAAAGTTCGTCTTTGCGGGTCTATTGCTGGCACTCGTGGAAACGCTCCTAGCTAAATTGCGGTTATTCCGTGCCCCGGAATTCATGGCCACCGCTTTTCTTCTTGGCGTCATCGGCATGTTAAGTTACTTCATGCTGGGAGCCTAACATGCTGGAAAATATTCATGTGGCACTCTGGGGCGTGGCGATACTCAAATTTCTGGCTGCGCTGTTGCTACTACTCGCTTTTGCCATGCTTGCACAAAGACGTCTGTTGACCTTGATTAACTTGTTGGCATGGCAAGGTGCGGTCCTAGCCATTGGCACAGGGCTTATCGCTTTTATGACCAATCAAAGCGAATTGTGGTTTTCAGCGGCACTCACTTTGGGATTGAAAGCATTATTGATTCCTGTCGTGCTGCGCCGGCTGTTGAGACGTCTTAAAGTACGTGGAGATGTCGAGGCAATACTCAATATTCCCCTAACGCTGCTTGCGGGCATCGTGCTGGTCATATTTGCTTTCTCGCTTTCCCAACCCCTCTCAAATCTGTCGAGCACCGTCACGCGCGGCATGGTGGGCATCGCCTTGGCTGCCGTACTCCTGGCGTTTTTAATGATGATTACACGACGCAAGGCCATTTCTCAGGTAGTCGGTTTTCTAGCCATGGACAATGGGCTTTTTTTTACGGCTACTAGCGCCACACTTGGTATGCCTATGATCGTTGAGCTCGGAATTGCTCTGGATGCGCTCATTGGTTTTGTCATATTGGGCGTATTCTTTTTTCAGATGCGAGATACCTTCGATAGCATGGATCTTCAGCATCTTGAAAAAATCCGCGAGGAATAATAACCATGATGATTTACCTCGTGTTAGCGTGTACCTTACTAGGGATTCCCCTGCTCGCAATCTGGGGTTCTGAGCGCTGGGGTGCTTGGCTTTTTATCGTTATTAATGCGCTCACCCTGTTAGCTATTCTTGCGTTATCCGCACGGGTACTACAGAGCGGTAGCTTTACTGCTGGTGACGACCAATTTATGGTAGATGATCTCAACATGCTTCTGGTTCTTGTTGATGGCGTCGTTGGCCTAGGTGCGGCTTTTTACTCCCGCAGCTATATGGTTCATGAAATTATCCATTGGTCGCTTACCCCCGGCCGCATGCGCTTGTATCACGCAATGTTTCAGACTTTTCTTTCGACCATGTTACTGGCCTTACTGACCAATAATATGGGTATTCTTTGGGTCGCTCTGGAGGGTGCAACGCTTTCCACGGTGTTGTTGGTAAGCCTTTTTCACACGGCGGAAGGACTTGAGGCGGCTTGGAAATATTTTATTCTCTGTGGCGTAGGGTTGGCCATGGCGCTTTTCGGAACGATTATGCTGTACTTCGCAGCTCAAAGGACTTTGGGAGACGGGGCCGATGCGTTGCTGTGGACGCATCTGGATGCTATACGTCATCAGCTACAACCGCAGATCATGGCGATTGCCTTTATTTTTATTTTGGTTGGATATGGCACGAAAGTAGGTCTTGTACCGCTTCATAACTGGCTTCCGGATGCGCATGCAGGCGGTCCCAGTTCGGTTTCAGCGGTGCTTTCGGGGCTCTTGCTGAATGTGGCCCTTTACGCAGTGCTACGCGCCAAAGTACTTACCGATGGTGCTCTGGGAACGATTTTCGCGGGACGACTCCTGATGGGTTTCGGTTTGCTGTCCTTGTTGGTGGCTTCATTTACCATGTTGCGTCAACGTGATGTTAAAAGGTTATTTGCGTACTCCTCCATTGAACACATGGGGATTGCGACCTTTGCCTTTGGAATAGGAAGTCCCATCGCGATATTCGCCGGCTTGCTGCATATGATTGGTCACAGTCTGACCAAGTCGTCCGTTTTTTTCTCCGTCGGATTATCCGTGCAAAGCGTAGGCAGCCGTGAAATCCAGCGTATCCATGGCATCATGAAAATCAATCCTTTCCTTGGCTGGGCATTCATGCTGGGCGTGTTATTTATCCTTGGCATGCCGCCAAGTAGTCTTTTTTTGAGCGAGTTCCTCATCATCATTAGTACGCTACAATCTCAGCCCTGGCTGATACCGATGCTCCTGCTAGGAATGGGCGTCGCCTTTGCCGCCATTTTCCCTCGTTTACAAGCTATGGTGTTCGGTTCGATTCCTCAAAATGCAATTCGCACTTCCACGATAGGCAACATCCCCGCCTTTATCCAATTGACTCTGGTTGTCCTACTCTGCGTATTCATCCCCTTGATTTTGGTGCAATGGATACAGCATGCCGCGTCGTTGCTCCAGTGAAACAGGAATTCTGATGCTCAGTCCACGCTTACATGCGCTCGGTACATTCCATCGCCAGGCGGGTGCAGTGACCGTCTGGTCAGGAAAATTGCATCCCGACCAATGGATTATTGCTGCACAAATCATCCAAGATCAGGGCGGGCGCCTTTTAGCTCTTTGGGGTGAAGACCAACTCGATGAAACCACTGAATATCGGGTTTACGCCGCTTTTTTGTCCGAAAGTGGCATCGTCCTCACATATCTGAGCATCGAACCTCACTTATTAGAATTTCCGACACTGACAGATATTTTCCCGGCTGCGCAACGTATGGAGCGCGCCCTATATGATTTGCTGGGCCTGCGCGCGATAGGCAATAACGATCAACGAGCCTGGCTACGTCATGGCTCTTGGGCAGAACATCAGTTCCCCCTGCGAAAGGATTTCTGCACAAACGATCTGAGTGAAGATGAAGAAAGTCACTATCCCTTTCATACCCAGAAAAGTCCCGAAGGTCATGAAATTCCAGTCGGTCCCGTTCACGCAGGCATTATCGAGCCGGGACATTTTCTTTTTCAGGTACTAGGCGAAGAAATTTTGCGCATGGAAGAACGGTTTGGTTATGCGCATAAAGGCATTGAGCGACTTTTTCAAGGGCAAGAGGTGGTTGCGGGGGGGCGTCTGGCGGGACGTGTCAGTGGCGACAACACCGTGGCCTATGCGTGGGCTTTTGCGCAGGCCGTTGAACAAATCGCTCAAGTAGTCGTACCCGAACGAGCGCAATGGTTGCGTGCTTTATGCTTGGAACGGGAGCGTATCGCCAACCATTTAGGCGATTTGGGTGCGATAGGAAATGATGCAGGTTTGGCTTTCGCATTAACCCAATTTCAATCTCTCAAAGAAGATTGGCTACGAGATCACCTGCGCTATTTCGGTCATCGTTACCTCATGGATCGCGTACGACCCGGTGGCGTGGCTTTTGACCTTGAACCCGAAGCCGTGACGACATTGCGTCAATCGGGACAATTACTCCAAGAGCATGTTGACCGTCTTCAAGTTATTCTTTCTGAGCATGGAGGGTTACGTGATCGCGTAGTCAATACCGGCATCATCAGCGCCGAGCGGGCTGCCCACCAAGGTCTTATGGGCGTTGTCGGGCGGGCCAGCAATCAGCCTTGGGATCTGCGTGTGCAATTTCCAAGCTGCCCCTATGATCAACTGAATGTTCGACTGGCCCAGTCAACAGATGGGGATGTCGCCGCACGCATGTCCATCCGCTTCATGGAGATAGCGGAGTCCCTGAGATTACAGAAAGAGATACTGGACCATTTGCCAGAAGGCCATATCGAAATTGGATTAGATATTGAAAGCGTCAGCGGCACCGGTATTGGATGGGTCGAGGGCTGGCGCGGTGAGGTCGTGATGTGGTTGCGTCTAAACCATGGACACATTTCTCGTTGCCATCCTCACGATCCTTCATGGACCCTCTGGCCTGCCTTAGAAGAAGCCGTATTGCAGGATATCGTCGCCGATTTTCCCTTGATCAATAAATCCTTCAATCTGAGTTATAGCGGCCATGATCTGTAAGCACTCCCATGGACATTGGATATAGCAGGAGACACGAATGTATCGGATACTGCAAGAAGCGTGGCGGCTGGGTAAAGTGGGTGAAAGTTTGTCACCGGTTGAACGGAGATCAGTGACGAACGCTCCGGGATTTTTTCACCATAGTATCTGCATTCGCCATGTGGATGCAGGTTCTTGCAACGGATGTGAGCAGGAACTCCAGGCGCTAAATGGCCCACACTATAGCCTAGAGCAATCAGGATTTCGTTTCACGGCGTCGCCACGCCATGCGGATGTATTAACGGTTACGGGACCGGTCACACGGCATATGCGTAGGGCGCTCCTAGAAACACATGATGCCATGGCAGCGCCCAAACGGGTTATTGCCGTGGGAGACTGCGCCTGTTCCGGAGGCGTTTTTCGTGGAAGTTATGCGGTCAGAGACGGTGTTGCAGCAGTACTACCGGTGGATGTGTTCATTCCTGGTTGTCCACCTGATCCCAACGCACTCCTCCACGGTTTGCAGCAGGCTTCGGGCGACATTGATTCCAAAAAGGATTAGCTCAGGGCTGAAGCATTGACACATAGATGAACATGTATTATCGATGTCTAAACCTCTGGAATTTCACTATGAAAAAATGCACGAAAAACCCCATCCCTGCAAAATCCACCCTGACACGCCGACAGTTTGTGACCTACGGAGCTAGTGCCACAGCCGCCCTGTTCAGCTTACCGAGTTTTGCGGGTGAGGCCATGGGGAATATGGTGATGCCCAAAAACAATGCGATGCGCCCCATAACTAAGCCGATATTTTCCGCACCACTGCCTATTCCTCCCGTGTATACCGGTGTTATTGGCCGCGATGGGGTACGCGAGTATCACTTGCGGATCGCGGGCGGCTCCACGAACCTGACTGACGCACACAAAACGGCGTCGTGGGGATACAACGGCGCGTTCCTGGGGCCGGCTTTGCGCATTCCACGCGGCCAAGCACTACGCCTTTATGTGCATAACAGCCTAGATCAAAGCACTACCACGCATTGGCATGGTGCGCATGTACCAGGAACTATGGATGGTGGTCCCCAGAGTTTAATACTACCCCAAAAAACTTGGACTTATGGCTACATCATCGACCAACCAGAAGCAACCCTCTGGTACCATCCGCATCCTGCTGGACGAACCGGTCCGCATGTTTATGCCGGTCTAGCCGGATTATACCTGGTACAAGATGGGACCGATGCCGCTCTGGGATTACCACGCCAGTGGGGCATAGATGACATTCCCCTGATCGTTCAGGATCGTCTTCTCGACCATAAGGGTCAACTCGTTTACATGCCTGATGCGATGGACGTCATGGGCATGAAAGGGAATCGATTCCTTATCAATGGTCGGGAATCGCCGGTCCTGCAAGCACCAGCGCAATGGGTGAGACTGCGAATACTCAATGCTTCTAATGCACGTCTCTACAATTTTGCACTGAGTGGTGACCTGCCGTTCTATGTGATTGCCAGCGATGCTGGTTATCTGGAAGCTCCCGTCACATTACAACGCTTGCTCTTGGCGCCAGCAGAACGCGCAGAAATATTGTTGGATTTACGGTCACTACAAGGGAAGCGGCTTTGGTTGCGGAGCGATTCAGCCGCCGTAGTGCCTGGACTGAGCCTGAACCCCATGGATACAGATCATTTTGATCGCAGTATTTTTGATCTACTGGAAATCCAGGTCGGCCCGCCAGTGGCTCAAAAAGGACGGTTACCGGAACATCTGGTGCCTATTCCTACCCTAAAAGCCAACGCGAAGCCGCGTCGTTTTGTGCTCCGGGGTATGCCTATGCGCGAAATGTCGATAGCCCAGCAAGCATTAGAAACAAGCCCACACAATGGTCCCGCAGAGATGTCCATGGGAATTGGTCGCCAGCCGTTTTTTTCCATCAATGATCAGTACATGAACATGCATATCATCAACCAACGGCTACGCCTCGCAAGCACAGAAATCTGGGAGGTCTTCAATGCGGCGGAAATGGCGCACACTTTCCATGTGCATGGCACCTCTTTCCAGATTCTTTCTCGCGATGGTCAATTACCACCCGCCATTGAGCGTGGATGGAAAGATACTTTGCTCATTCGTCGCGGAGAAACCGTGCGCTTCATTGCGCATTATGGGCAACCCGCGCCAGATGATTTCCCCTATATGTATCACTGCCACATGCTGGAACACGAAGACAATGGAATGATGGGGCAGTTTACGGTGAGTTGAACCCATGACGCATTCATCGCGTTGTACATCCGGCTGCTGACAGAGGATTCACGAACAACGCCCATTGGCTAGCCCGAACTTACAGGATTTCAGCGCGCAAGATCGTGTCATCCCGATCCGGTCCCGTAGAAATAATCGCCAGTGGTCGCCCGGCGCGACGGGCAATAGCCTCTAGGTAGTTACGTGCGGCCTCTGGAAGATCATCCCAGCTCCGTACACCTGCGGTCGACTCCGTCCAACCGGGAAAAGTCTCGTAAACCGGCTCGCAGGCCGCCAAAGCCTCCGCGCCTGCGGGTAATTCATCCTGCACCACGCCATTGACGCGATAACCCACCGCCACGCGAATCTCGGCTAGGCCATCCAGAACATCCAGCTTCGTCATGCAAAGCCCGGTAACGCCATTGACCCGACAGGCGGCCCGCAACGCCACTGCGTCAAACCAGCCACAGCGTCTGGCCCGTCCGGTGGTTGCACCCACCTCTGCGCCTCTTTCTGCAAGAAAAACACCGGTTTCGTCAAAAAGCTCAGTCGGAAATGGACCAGCACCTACCCGAGTTGTATACGCCTTGGTAATACCCAAGACATAGCCAAGCTCTGCCGGACCCACGCCACTACCCGCCGAAGCGCCACCCGCGACGGTATTGGAAGACGTTACATAGGGATAGGTACCATGATCCACGTCGAGCAACGTGCCTTGCGCACCTTCAAAAAGGATTCGCGCATTTTCTGCCTGGAGCTGGGCAAGACGTACCGAGACATCCACCACCATAGGTGCCAAACGTTCCGCCAGACCTAAATACTGATCAAGAATGGCATGGAAATCTTCAGGCTTCTGCTTAAAGTAATGTTCGAGGACAAAATTATGATAATCCAGCGCTTCCCCGAGCTTTGCCGCAAAGCGTTCCCGGTGGAAAAGATCACCCACTCGCAAAGCCCGTCGGGCCACCTTATCTTCATACGCGGGGCCAATACCGCGCCCCGTCGTACCGATTTTGGCGGCTCCTTTGGCACGCTCCCGAGCCAGATCCAGGCTCTTATGGTAGGGTAAGATCAGAGGGCAGGCGTCCGATACAAATAACCGTTCATGCGCATCCGGCATCACCGGCTGCAGTTCATCCAGTTCCGCAAACAGGGCGAGGGGGTCCAACACCACCCCATTGCCGATGAAGCACGATACTCCAGCCCGCAAAATACCCGAAGGAATCAAATGCAGCACCGTTTTCCGGGAGCCGATCACCAAGGTGTGGCCCGCGTTGTGGCCCCCTTGGAAGCGCACCACCGCTTGGCAGCGCTCTGTTAACCAGTCGACGATTTTGCCTTTACCTTCGTCACCCCATTGGGTTCCGATAATAACCACATTTGAATGTTGTGCCACGGACAACTCCACAAAAAAAGGAAAATTGAGCTACTCGGTGCCCAGTGGCTGCAACATCCAGCCCGACGCCGTTTTTTCAATCCAAGCACTGAAACCACGACGCTGTAAAAGCAGTCGATCGGGAGTTTCCGAAGCAAAATCTTGGATGACGATATGACCTTTTTCGCGCTGTGCCTGAATCACCTGCCAAAGCGCAGCATCCGCACCCGCTGGCGCCCAAATCTGCGTACGTTGGCGAGATTCAGGAAATTCCCGAAGCAGGGGCTTGAGATCCAGACTAAAGCCCGTTGCCGCGCGCCGCCGTCCAAAAGCCGCACCGATGTCGTCATAACGCCCGCCCCGCGCCAAGGCCTCGCCGCGCTGCGGACCAAACAGTGAAAAAAGCAAACCCGTATGGTAACGATGACCACGGATTTCGGAGAGATCACATTGTACAGCCAGATCCGGATAGCGCACCCGCAGGACTTCCCAAACAAAACTCAGTTCATCCAGCGCATTACAAACTGATGGATGATGTCCGAGCTGCTGCCGAGCGGCTGCCAAAACGGAAAACTCGCCCTGCAGACGAGATAATGCGTTAAAATCGGCTATCAACTCGGCACCACAGTGTTGCGCTTTCAACCAGTTCCGCACATCGGGCCAGGCCTTCCGTTCGACAAATTGCAGTAGCTCACCACGTAGCGCGCCTTCTAGGCCTGCGGCATCGGCCAAGGCCTGAGAAATACCAACATGACCAATGTCCAGTAGCAAATTGGGCACAGCGCAGTGGCGCAGACTCTCTACCATAAGCGCCAGCACTTCCAGATCACCATCTGGTCCTGCTACCCCAAACAGTTCAGCACCCACCTGAAAAGGCGCACGACTGCCCCCCAGTAAATCGGGACGTGCCCGCAGCACGGTGCCCGCATAGGCTAGACGCCGGACTTCACCTGAGGCGGAAGTCTGGGCGTCAATCCGTGCCATCTGCGGCGTCATATCGGAGCGCAAACCCACCAAACGACCACTATCTTGATCGAGGAGTTTCCAGGTCTGCAAATCAAGATCCGCAGCGCTTCCCGTCAGCAGGCTTTCCAGATGTTCTACCAAAGGCGGCGTTACCTGGCGATAGCCCCACAGTGCGTAGCGATCCAACAGCATCCGACGACAGTGCTCCAAGGCCTCGGTACGCGCCGGTAACACATCTTCAAAACCGCTGGGCAAAAGCCAGGCCGGATGGGATTCCGTAGCCATCAGTGTGCCGCCTCATTTAACGAATGCCTGAAATATTTAAAGAATGGTGAATTTGGACTAAGCACCAGCACGGTCTTGTCAGCCAGCGTATGACGATACGCTTCGAGGCTCCGGTAAAAAGCAAAAAATTGGGGATCTTTGCCATAGGCCGCGCCATAAATGGAAGCCGCTTCCGCATCGCCCTGCCCCTTGAGTTCTTCCTGCTGACGATAAGCATCCGCGAGAATCTGGGTTTTCTCCTTTTCGGCACTCGCCCGAATTTGCGCGGCATCGGCCGCACCCTGAGAGCGAAAAGCGTTAGCTTCTTGATTCTGCTTCGCTTCCATACGCTTATATACGGCCTGTAATACTTCTGGAGGCAGACCAACTTGGCGGATACGCACATCGATCAATTGCACCCCCAGACTCTGCAAGCGCGGAAGCACTTCGCTCATGACGGGTTCCGTAATTTGTTGATGCTTTCCGGTAACTAATGCCGCTTGGGATAATCCGGCGATACGATTGCGGAGCGCCGCACGAATTACGTTTCCGATCTGGCTTTGAGCCGAGGTCTGATCATGTAAATGGCTGTAGAAGGTGACGGGATTATTCACCCGCCATTCCGCGAAAAAACCCAATAAGATCGGCTTTTTGTCAGCGGTCAAAAAAGACTCTGGCGGCGTATTGTAACTTTGCAAGCGGGTATCGACATACACCACGTTCTGCAATACCGGCCATTTTAGATACAGGCCAGGAGACTTGACTACGCCTACGGTTTTCCCGAACTGCATAACCAGCGCATTTTGCGACATGTTGACCGAATAAAAGCTGGCAGAAGCTAAGAGAATTATTGCCAAAACCAGAAGAATCAAACCCCAAGTCCGGTTTTTCATGAGTTATCTCCTGCGCTTGGTATCGTTGTATTCGCAGGACTGGCCGTGGCCGCAGCCGGGGCGACACTGGATGTCGTTGCCGCCGTTGCAGGCAACACCGAACGCGTAGCGGCAGCCGGGAGGCTCGGACTAGACGTTGGCAACTGCAGATGAATAACCGCCGTTCCCTGACTATCCATAATCACTTTTTGGGTTTTTCCGAGAATATCCTGCATGGTGTGCAGATACATGCGCTCACTCACCACTTGGGGATTTTTCTGGTACGCCTGAAGCAAGTCCGTAAACCGCGCACTATCACCTTTTGCGCGATCTACTACCCTTTCCTTATAGGCTTCAGCCGCCGTCACCATCGCCGCTGCTTCCCCTTTAGCCTTGGGAATAATACTGCTGGCATAAGCCTCCGCATCGTGGCGCGAACGCGCCATATCCTCGCGCGCCGTGGTTACATCAGTAAAGGCCGCATGCACCGCTTTGGGTGGGCTCATGCTGAGCACCTGCACGCTGTCAATAGTCACACCGGCATGGTAACGCGTGAGTAACTTCTGAGCAGATTGTTGAACCTGCTCGGCAATTCCAGCGCGACCCGCACTGAGTACTGCGGTCATTTGGCTTTGTCCAATTGCTTGGCGCATGGCAAATTCTGCGCAATAGCTAATCAGTTGCTCGGGATTCGTGGTAGCAAACAAATAATGGCTCGCATTGCTGATACGGTACTGAACCGCAAACTGCACATCCAAAACATCCTGATTAGCCGTCAGCATCATCCCCGGATTCAGGGAATTCACTGCGCCACTATAGCCGAGCACAATACGCCGACTCTCAGCCACCTTGGGTAAATAGACGCTCTCGAAAGGGAAAGGCAGACGATAGTGCAAACCGGGCTGGCTGATACCGACTTCCTTACCAAAACGCAGCACAACACCCTCTTCATCGGGGCCAACCACGTAAATACCAGAGGCTATCCAGAGTAAAACGAGTACGGCGATAACGACGAAAGGCAGCCGATGCAACCATTTGTGGTCCCACTTTGGTCCGCCCGAACCACGACCATTACCAGAACCCAACAAACCCCCAAGCTTTTTGAGTTCTTGGGTAATTTTTTGAATATCAAAGGCTGGCTTCTGCGAATTGGGACGCCGTCCCCAGGGGTTATTATTGTTTCCGTTTCCGCCCGGATCACTCCACGGCATACCGCTCTCCTTCCTCAACGATCTCAGGTATTGTAGGGGTCGAATCTAGCGCCTGACAACCGTTGCTGCGCATTTGTGCACGTAAACGCCGCCAAGCCAGATCGTCAATATCAAAAACGATATGCGTCTTACCCTCATCATCAAAAACTTCTTCTATCACATGGGCCATACGATACAAACAGGCACGCAGTGCTCCCTCTTGAGGATTCAAGGTCAATTCGGTACGTAAAATAGAGCGCCCTACCCTTTGCAGCATGGCTTGCAGCAAGTCAGCAAGGCCCTCGCGATTACTGGCACTCACACGAACGGCTACCAAGCCTCCCGTCGCATCATAGACGCAGCCCGCCCTTTCACCACTGACATCCGCTTTGTTGAAAACCAGCAAACGCGGCAAATCATCGGCACCGATCTCTTTGAGTACAGATTCCACCGCCGCAATTTGCATATCCCGATCTGCAGCACTTCCGTCCACCACATGCAGGAGCAACTGGGCCTGATTCACCTCTTCCAGCGTAGCCCGAAATGCCGCAATCAGATCGGTGGGCAAATCGCGCATAAAACCAACCGTATCGGCAAGAAGCACTGCATCCTGACCAGTTACCTGCACTCGCCCGATGGCGGGGTCCAGGGTGGCGAAAAGCCGATCTGCCGCATAATCACTACTTTCTGTAAGCGCATTGAATAGGGACGACTTACCGGCGTTGGTATAACCCACCAAAGCCACTGTGGGCAGAGGCGCGCGTTGCCGAGCCCGCCGCTGCGTAGCACGATGCGCTGCTACTTTGACCAGTTTTTCGCGCAGAGACTGAATGCGATCCCCAATTAAACGCCTATCCGTTTCCAACTGGGTTTCACCGGGACCACGCAAGCCAATACCACCGCGTTGCCTTTCGAGATGGGTCCAACCTCTGATCAAACGCGTCCGCAGACGGGTCAACTGCGCCAGCTCGACTTGTAACTTACCCTCGTGGGTACGTGCCCTGCGGGCAAAAATGTCTAATATCAAGCCAACCCGGTCAATCACCCGACACTGCCATGCCCGCTCCAGATTTCGTTCCTGAATGGGGCTCAAAGCCCGGTCAAAAAGCACGAGATCCACCGCAGAATCACGCACCACTTCCGCAATTTCGGCTACCTTACCGCTGCCGATAAACGTTGCAGGATCAGGTCGAGTGCGCGGCACTGCCCATAAATCGAGGACATCGGCGCCACTATCTGTGGCCAGATGAAAAAACTCAGCCCCGTCGTCGGGATCTGTCTCGCCATGCAAAATGACATGAACCAGAAGAACCCGCTCGCGGGGCGTGGCTACTTCAACCGCCTTATTCGTCAGAATCAGGCCTCTTCTTCCGTACTCCCCTCGCCTTCGGCCTCGGGCAGGGGTAGACGCACATCGCGACCCGGAACAACGGTCGAAATAGCGTGTTTGTAGATCATTTGGCTCACGTTGTTTCTCAACAAAACAACGAACTGGTCGAAGGACTCGACAAATCCTTGGAGTTTGATGCCATTGACCAGATAAATCGCAACAGGAACATGCTCCTTACGCAGCAGGTTGAGAAAAGGATCCTGAAGGATCTGTCCTTTTTGTTGTCCGGCCATTTTTATCTCCTTGACTATGCTTCATGGCGCTTCTAGGGTAGTGAAAAAGCCTGCGGGACTCCTTGCACTGCATGCTTCTTAGACTAACTCAAAAATAATAGGAAAGCCACGTCCGAAAGTGGTACCCAGTGTCTGCAAACCGCGCAGGAATTGACCTGCAGCCTCCTTGCCTTTAGCTTAGAAGACGAAAGGGATACCGACCAGATGGTCCTCGGCAGCCGAATATCCTGAAATTTGAGGAGAGGGACACGTGGAAAAAACGACCATCAACGATAAGGCACTCCGCAGCCGCGTCAAATTGCTAGGAAATTTGCTGGGCGAGGTACTGCGTGAGCAAGCAGGAACCCGAGTATTTAATGCTGTGGAGCAATTGCGGCAGGGGTATATTCGTCTCCATAAAAAGGAAGATCTCCGCCTGCGAGAACGCCTTGCCAAATTTATTGATGCCTTGCCCCAAGACGATTTGGTACTGGTGATTCGTGCTTTTAATACTTATTTCAGCTTGGTCAATATTGCCGAAGAGGAATTCCAGCACCTGCAGCGACGGCGCCTACTGCAGAAAGGATACGGCTTATGGGCCGGGTCTTTTGAGGAAACATTCCGGGCCTTGCAAAGCCAAGGCATCAATCCCGGCCAGATTCAGTACCTTTTGGACCAAACGCGTTATCTTCCAGTTTTTACGGCGCACCCTACGGAATCCAAACGGCGAACCGTTCTTCACGGGCTGCGCCGAATTTTTGTGGTTAGCAAAAAACTCGACGATCCGACCCTCAGTGATGAAGAAGAAAAGGAAGTCACCGACAATCTGCGAGCGCAAATTCAGGTTCTCTGGGAAACCGAAGAAGTCCGTACCAACAAGCCGCAAGTTCAGGACGAAGTCGAAAACGGACTTTTTTATTTCCGCGACAGCCTCTTCAAAGCGGTGCCCCTCACCTATCGGGCTGCTCGCCGCGCCGCTCGCCGCGTCTTCGACAATGATGACCTGGATATACCCGCCTTTATTCGTTTTGGCTCCTGGATCGGTGGAGATCGTGACGGCAACCCGAATGTGACAGCGGCGATTACCGGATGGGCTTTGCGCACCCAGAGTGTCGAAATTCTCAAGGAATACCAACAAAGACTGAGTGGTCTCTATCAACTCCTCGGCCATTCTAGCCGTTTCTGCGCAATTTCGCCGGTTTTACTGGCTTCGCTGGAGCGTGATGCCGATGATTTTCCCGAGCTTGCCGAGTGGGTGGATCAGCGTTTTCCCAGCGAACCTTACCGTCGCAAATTGCGTTACATGATGACCCGTCTAGATTTACGGTTGCGACAGCTAGAGAACGGTCAGATCATGAACGAGTCCGCTGGCCCCGCCTACGCTGCGGCGGAGGATTTTCTGAGCGATCTGCTCCTCGTCAGAGACTCCTTGCGCGCGCATAATGACGAATACATTGCGGATCACGATATTCAAGATATTATCTGGTTGGTAGAAACTTTTGGTTTTCATCTCGCCAATCTGGATATTCGTCAGGAATCCACCGTGCACTCCCGCACGATTGCCGAGCTTTTTGCAGAAGTACCCGGCTTCGCAACCTACATGACACTTCCTGAAGAAGCCCGCTTGCTGATCCTTTCCGAAGCCCTGCGACGCCCTGGACCATTAGTGGAGAAGCACCCGGAGCTATCGCCTATGGCAGCCGAAACTTGCGCCATGTTTCGTTGTATTGCCCAGTTGCGCCGTGAGGTCAGTGCCGCAGGTTTTGGTAACTACGTTATTTCCATGACCCATGAGGCCAGCCATATCCTCGAAGTCCTCGTGCTTGCCAAGGAATTCGGTCTCGCGGGCTGGTCACGACAGGGGCTGTATAGTGAAATCGCGGTTACCCCACTTTTTGAAACGATCCATGATCTGGAGCGTATGGACACGGTCATTTCGACGCTGCTCGACAACCCCATCTACACCGAAATTCTTGGCAGCCAGGATAACACTCAGGAAATCATGCTCGGTTACTCGGACTCCTGTAAGGATGGCGGTATTTTATCGTCGAGCTGGTCTCTTTATCAGGCGCAGATGCGCTTGGCGGCTATTGCCGACAAGCGCAAAATCCAGATTCGGGTATTTCATGGCCGGGGAGGCAGCGTGGGACGCGGTGGCGGGCCAACCTACGAGGCCATTCTCGCCCAGCCACCGGATACCGTGCGTGGCCAAATCAAAATCACGGAACAAGGCGAAGTACTCTCCTTCAAATATGCCAATCTAGAAACCGCCGTTTATGAACTCACCGTCGGCACAGCCGGCTTAATCAAGGCGAGCATGGGTCTAGTACGCACCATTGATCGCGATAATCCTGCGCATCTAAAGGTCATGGCGGAACTGACCCGCATTGGTGAAGGCGTCTACCGCGATCTCACGGAAAACACACCAGGCTTCATAGACTATTTCTACGAAGCAACCCCCCTCAATGAAATTGCCCAGATGAATATTGGTTCCCGACCATCACACCGGCAGCGCGGAGATCGCTCTATGTCTTCCATCCGGGCGATTCCTTGGATATTTGCTTGGGCTCAATCGCGGCATATTCTTCCAGCGTGGTACGGCCTAGGCTCCGCCATCCTGCAATGGCGCGGCGACCATCCAGAACGCTTGGAAATGCTCCAGGATATGTACCAGCATTGGCCATTTTTCCGAGCCTTGACCAGTAACATCAGTATGGCTATGGCCAAGACCGATATGGCCTTAGCCGGCGAATACGCGGGGCTCCCCAATGATCAGGAATCGGCTGGCCGTGTTTTTCAGAAAATTCGTGCCGAATTCGAACTCAGCCTACAAGAAATGCTGAACATCGCAGGGACCGAAAAATTGCTCTCTGATAACCCCACGTTGGCCTTTTCGCTGCAGCGGCGCAACGTCTATATGGAGCCTTTAAACCATATCCAGCTCGCCCTGCTCCGCCGCTACCGAAATGACGATACGCCACCAGAGTTTCGCGAAATCTGGCTGGACCCACTATTACGCACTATTAACGCCATTGCTGCAGGCCAGCGCAACACGGGCTAAGAGAAAAACACCCTATGACCGAACGCGCGCTCATCCTGGCTTCTTCCAGCCCCTATCGTCAGAGTTTATTGCAACGTCTGCAGATACCCTTCCAGACCGAAGCGCCGCAGGTGGACGAAAGTCCACGCCCTGACGAAACGCCGGAAGCGTTAGTACGTCGCCTAGCCGAGGCCAAGGCTTGGGCGGTCGCGCAACAACATCCCCATGCTGTCGTGATTGGTGCCGACCAAATAGCGGTCTGCGCGGATCGCATTCTCGGCAAGCCCAAAAGTAGCACGGCGGCGCAAGAGCAGCTCCAATGGATGCAGGGCCGTCGCATCGAGTTTTTGAATGGGGTGGCCGTCGTCGATAGCTCTGGTGCCGAAGCATTTTTAGTACCCTACTATGTCTGGATGCGTCCTTTAACGCCTTCTGAGATTCAGGACTACGTGCGTAAAGACCAACCCCTAGACTGCGCTGGCAGCTTCCGCTCGGAGGGACTGGGCATCAGCTTAGTACAGCGTATGGAAGGTGACGATCCGAACGCACTGATGGGCATGCCTCTCATTGCCCTATCTGCTGCCTTGCGTCACCGAGGCTATCCTCTACCTTGAGCGACAAGAGCCTGTGCTAACAGGTTTTTACGCTGGCCATCTGGATGTGCCCCAATAACCACTCGGCCAGTGTTACACTGGAGGTACAACGTTTCGGCGATTTGATCATCAGATAAGATTTGTGATCAGCGTCGTAGATGGTAAGTGGGCGCTCCTTAAAATTCATGGAGTGTCAAATAGCACATGGAGCAGACCCTCTATCTGTCACATAACGTTCCTTGTCTTTTACAGTAATTCGTCTATCTTTCCCTAAAGTTAATGACGAACCTAACCATCAAGGAGAAGTCATATGCCGAGCCATCCGAATATCGCCCTGCTCCACGCCATGCGCCAAGATGGCGCTGCAATAGAGATACCGACCTCGGCGAATTTTTTACTAGAAAATGAGTCAATTTGGCGCGTTGGTAAATCACAAGGATGGCCGTTACTGATTACGAAAATCCGATTGAAATTGCAGTGAAACGGTCGTGCCTGCTGTTTATTACCGTTGTTGCAGGACTCCAGTTTTTTTGGATCATGCTGTTCGCGTCACAACAACAATGGACTATACAAATTCTCATGGCAGCCACAATAGCCTTACTCATACTGGAAAGTAAGGTATCCGCTCGATGTGCGATAGCCAGCGTTCTTATTGTGACAATAATAATTCCTATATTATTTCTGTTCTTAGTAGCTTATGTTGCCATTGGACATGTTAATATCGCAGCACTCGCGCACTCCGAAAAAACAGTTCATTTAGATATCTTCATCCCTATGGTAGTCGCCATTCTGTCAGTTGTTGTGAAATATATATGGGAAAAATAAATATTTTAATGGTTATACCGGATATAAGCGATGCCAATAACAGCAAGTAAAGAATTTTTGCATCAGGCTCTGCATTTTATGTTCAGAGCATGCATTATATCGTTGTGCCTTATTTTCTATGCGGCAGGATTTTATTGGGCGCTAAGCGTAGCTTTTCCATTGGTTGCACCTACATCATTAGCGCCATCTATGATTGGTGTTATATTAATAATAGTTGCTATTTTTATGGTTAAAAAAATTGAAATAAAGTACCGAGCGATGATGCTTTTATCATCGGTGCTTTTTACCATATCTTCTCCTATTCCTCCGTACCTACCTTTGTTTCATAATATACTATCTCTAGTAACGATGCTGACATTCTTATTCTTTTTTTTATTTATAGCACTTAAACAGGGTGCGATTTATGCAATTGCTGCGAGCTTTCTCAACGGTTCATTGGTAACCCTGTTGACTCTTGGTGCTTTTATTGTTGCAGGTCACCGTGATTTCACAGGAAGAGAAACTATCGGAGTAACCTTATTTTTATCAGCAACATTATTAATTATATGTTCGTTATTCTTCAAGGAATCCTTGAAAGGCAAACAGGCGAGCGTACAATGAGATCAAAAGAAACTCTAGCTCGGCTATTTATTATCGGTGGGCTTTTTATTTTTCTATGTGGTACATCTTATTACCTTTATGAACTCATACACTGGCACGGAGAGATGTGCATCAATAAGAAGTTAGCATCTATTTCTGGCATAGCTTTCGGGCTGATATTTGTATTCATAGGCGCATTCATTAAACCATCGAGAAAAAATAACCAGACGGTTACCCCAAGAGCACTTCTATTTGCGCTCTGCATATGTTATATATTTATGGTTTCCGCAATGGAATTAGGTTTGAAGATTAACCTATATGCCATCGTTGTCGGATATGCTGCAACGGCGTATATTTTTGGCGTTGAGTTTAGAAACCGTAAGAAAAATAAACATGCCCGTTAAATCTCAGGAAACTCGTCTACCGCGATATCTGAGGTGCGCAAATTATCACAGGATATCGGCGAGTCAACCGTGCTATCTATAGAGTAATGGCCTTATGTTAATGTTTGCATTGGTAGAACAATAATGACCTGGTATGCAATATACCAACAGCTTGGGAAAACTGAACGTTGTGATGTTAAAATCAAGCTTGGCTTCTCATATCCGGCATTCTTTTTTACCTGGATATGGGCAATTTATAAGCGGCTTTATCTTTTAGCTTTGTTATCATTTGTTTTTGGTATATTAACGCCATTTTCAGTATTTTTTTATGTTATATCAATTTTACCACCTCTAGCTTGGGCGCCGGCGGATGGAACCAAAAATATTGTTTCCTTTGCACTAAACGCCGTACCATTGTTGTTATCGTGGGGAACGCAGGTGAGCCTAGGTTTTTTTGGTAATAAAATTTATAGAATAAATACTGAAAAAAATAAAGATTTTATTTTACATATGGCCACCCATTATAATAGAGGCACTATTAATTGCTATGAAAAAATATTTACAAGCCGATTTTGCCTAATTATTTGGCACGAGGTTTATTCTGGATGTATTTCTGGATTGCTATTGTCATCTGTAACATTATGGTTTTGGATGCACAACCTATTCCCAATCCGATGAACATATATGTCTTCGATGGTGAATGTATGCGTCGAATAACAAGCGGTATTATTTAATAATTGATTCTGTTGGACACATGGATCTGACCTAACCACGTTGCAAGCCCATTAAAATGACTACTTGATTCAATACAGATTATATCTGGCTGATCACAGATGGAGAATTCATTGAAAAAACTATGCAGAAGAAGATCCTGTCTACTTATTTTGATGATAATTTCGTTTGGTTTTTTGGCGTGGGTGCTCGGCATTTTTACAACGCATGTGAAGGTGATCCATACACCCAAGACCTATTATATTTATAAAGATTACACAATGAACAATACAGGTCACACTCGGGCCGAATCGATGATTATTAAAGCGATTCCTGATTCGTTAAAGAAATATCCTGTACTGATTATTAATCTTGCCAATTATTCGGGCTCCCCATTTGATGCGGGCGTAAGAATTGTGCGCATGGGTATTTTCATGAATAAATCACCCGCTCATTACCCCTCTGGATGGGAAAAAGAAACGTGGCCCAGTCAAACGATGTACCTCATAAAATTAGGCAACAGCGATCTTTTTTCTAATGTCCGCGTAAATTTTGCCTTGTGGGTTCGTGGAATCGAGACGAAATCCCCACTTATAAGGCGGGTTGTTCCAGGGGGTGGTTATCAATATCTCATTGGCTCCTCGTCAGATTGAGTGGGTAGGAGAAGAGTTTCTTCCTTGGTGTGTACCTAGCTAGCGAGCCTTCGCTGCCGCAAAGATTGGTTCTGCCATTAAAAAAGGGGGCGATAGGCAGCCCCCTCGACATCAGAACCGCGTTAAATCACTTAACCCCAACTATCTCCACCATCATCCATACCAAAATCATCGTTGGAAGCCAACGAATCATCACCCCAATTGTTATTCGTCAGGCCGAGATCATTATTATCGGTGCCCGCATTACCGGACTCCGCCCCATGACCACCAAAAAGACTTCCTGCCAGTGCCTGCCCGGCAGCGAGTCCAGCACCCACACCGACACCGGTGGCAATGCCCGAAGCCAGATTAGAACCCAAGCCACTCCCTTGTTGGGGCATACCCGTCATCGGAGCTCCGGGATAGGACGGTCCATTGGGACTAGGGAATCCGTTATTCATCCCCCCACCAAATGGACTTCCGGGCTGGCCACCGCTAAAGACCATAGATGGTGACTGACGACGCCGACGCAGGAACATGGAGACAGCCCCTATTAAAATCACCAAACCGAGGAAGAAAACAAGGACCGTCCCCCAATCGCTCTTTTTGGTCGTTGGTTTTGACGCCATTTGTTTGGTGTGGGACTGCACCGACTTTTTAAAGTTTTTCAGCACTTCTGGCTTAACAAAAGGCATGGTCGGCGCCAACTGTTCGGCTTTTTGCAGCGCAGTCGCGGCGCCTGCCCACTGCCCTTGGCGCGCCAATATGCGGGATTCCAGATATTGCGCCTCCGCAGAGTTGGGGTGCGCAGCCAGAACTTCCTGCATCATTTGTTGCGCCTGATCCAAACGACCGCTCTGCACAGCCTGAGTGACCAGACTCACGGAAGGTTCCGCCCAAGCTACTGGAGCCATGATCAGGCTCGCCGCCACCACAACTGCTCCCAAAAATTTTTTATTCATACGCTCCTCCATCATAAAGAACTACATGGACAATATGCGGTGAAGAGTCATCGGAATCAAGGGTAGAAAGTAGGGTGCTAGTGGTCAACCACGGAATTCCTGATCAACTTTTATAAGGTATTATGCTGGGTCGAAGACTTGTTACGCTCATTCATTTGACATGATACCCATTTTTCACCATTATACTGACCGGTCGGTCTAGGCCGTTGAGAGGTATTTTCGTGTTAAAACCACTTCCCAGACCCGTAGCTACGTTAGTGGCCATTATTCTCGGTAGCAGCCTTGCGGCTTGCAGCTTTGAACCCAAACTTCGGGTTCCCCAGGCACCCTCCGATAAAACGCCCTATACAGCGGGCCAAAGTCCCCATAAAACAGTTGCGCCCGGCGGCGTTGCCGGGCAAGCGCAACAGATTGAATATGGCAAAGAACTTCATGAAGAGTGGTGGAAATTGTTCCGCTCCAAAGCACTAGATGAGTTGATTGCCGTGGGCTTAAAAAATAGTCCAACCATTGCCGCCGCGCAGGCACAACTGAAAGAAGCTCAGGCGACGGCACGAGCCAACGCCAGCATTTTCTATCCCCAGATCACCGGCAACTTGCAGGCAAATCGCAGTAAAGCGACTTCTGCTTCTTTTGGCGGAAGCGGTGGTTTTGACTACTCGCTGATCAACGGCTCTGTTGGCGTTTCCTACTACCCGGATATTTTCGGGGTAAATCGACTGGTATACCGTAATAGTAAAGCGCTCGTTCAATATCAGCGCTGGGAGCTAGAAGCCGCGCGCTTAACGCTGACCGGCAACATTGTGACCACAGCCGTGAGTGAAGCTGCGACAGAAGGGCAAATCAAAGCTACGCAATCTATTATTGCTCAAGAGAAAAAGCTGCTGCAGTTGACCGAAAATCAATATCAAGCGGGCGCCATCACCTACAGCACCGTCATGACCCAAAAAAGTCAACTCGCCACAGAAATGGCGACGCTGCCCCCCCTAGAACAACAACGTGCGGTTTATCGTCACGAGCTGGCTATTTTGGTGGGTGCTTTCCCTGCAAATGCCAAGGCACAGCCTTTCGTCTTGACCGATCTGAGACTACCCGAGCATTTGCCGGTCAGCCTGCCCTCCCAATTGCTCAAGCAAAGGCCGGATATTCGTGCCGTACTCGCGCAGATGGAAGCTGCTAATGCGACAATCGGCGAAGCCCGTGCCCAGTTCTATCCAACAGTCCAGCTCACGGCTTCCTTTGGAAGTGCCGCCAGCCATCCAGACTTGTTCTTTAACCCTATAAGTAGCATCTGGAGTCTCGTTGGGGCCATGTCTCAGCCGATTTTTGAGGGCGGCAAACTCGAGGCCCAGAAATCTGAAGCCCATGCCGCTTATGATGTGCTCTACGCTAACTATCGGAGCACCGTGCTCGACGCTTTTGATCAAGTCGCCAATGCCTTGCGAGCGGTGGAGCATGATGCGCAAACGCTCGCGGCACAGCGGGAAGCCGTTGCGGCGTCAGCGGAAGCGCTCAAGCTAGCGGAATCCAGTTATCGGGCTGGCGCCACGGACTATCTGACGCTGCTTACCGCAGAAGTGCAGTATGACACGGCCAGAATAGCGGAAATAAAAGCACAATCTCAGCGTTATCAAGATACTGCATCGTTACTGGTTGCTCTAGGTGGCGGTTGGTGGAATAACCCGGGCGTCAAAACGAACGCCGCGCATTTGCTGCCTATCCACGCGCACAAATCGTTAAAACCAAAGCCCGTGCCTGCAGCAGTAACTCAGCCATGAAATTCTTCTTATTTTTTGCAGCCATCCGCTACGGAGACTGGTCATGAAAAAAGCATTTGTTATTGTCATCATTGTTCTGTTGATCGTTTTTGGTGGCATTTTCGGGTTTAAAGCCTTCGTCAACAGCAAAATTGCAGCAGCTATGGCGCATATGCCCGCGCCAGTGGTCACGGTGAGCGCTGCTACGGCACAAATTGAGCATTGGCATCCGCAACTACAGGCCGTGGCTTCTCTCGCTGCGGTACAGGGTGTGGATGTCACGCCGCAAATTGCGGGCAATGTCACCGCGATAAATTTCCACTCCGGACAATGGGTACAGGCTGGTACACTGCTGGTGCAAGTAGATGATAGTAATCAGCTCGCACAGTTAGCCAGCGATCAGGCACAACTCCATTTGGCGAAAACCAATCTGAAACGTACCCAGGAACTCATCGCTACCAAGGCCGCCAGCCAGTCGCAGCTCGATTCTGCCCAAGCGACCTACCAGACTGATGTTGCGGCTATCAAGGATATCCAAGCGACGCTCAATAAACTGGCTATCCGTGCGCCTTTCAGTGGTCACTTGGGCATTCGGCAGGTCAATGTTGGCCAATACCTGACCCCAGGTACCAAGATTGTCGACCTCCAGTCTTGGAGTCCGCTATACGCGAACTTCACGCTACCCCAGAGTGATCTGCAAAACATCAGCGTTGGCACGCCCGTACAACTGCAGACCGATGCACTCCCCGACCAAACATTTACCGGCAAAGTCTCCGCTCTGGGATCTTCGGTGAACAGCACGACGCGTCAGATTGAGGTTCAGGCCATTATTGACAATGCCAAAAACCAGTTACGTCCGGGCTTGTTTGGCGAGTTAACCGTAGTTCGTGATAGCACCGAAAACATCCTGACTATTCCGGTTTCTGCTATTTCCTACAATACCTACGGTGACTATGTGTATGTCATCAGCCAGGAAACCAAGGGCGGCAAAAGCACTGAAGTTGCTCATCAGCAGGTCATCAAACCCGGCAAACAGCGCAACGGCATGGTCGAAATTCTCTCTGGCCTCAAACAAGGGGATCAGGTGGTAACGGCCGGACAAGTGAAGCTAGTCGATGGCAGTCTCGTAAAAATCAGCAACGAAAAGCATTCGTAAGGCGAAGAATATGAAATTTACTGACACGTTCGTTCGTCGCCCAGTACTCGCCACGGCACTGAGCCTGGTGATTTTCCTGCTGGGACTCCACGCTTACACCATGATGACCGTCCGAGAATATCCGGCGCTGGTCAATACGGTGGTCACGATTACGACCGCCTATCCGGGCGCGAGTCCGAACACCGTGCAGGGTTTCATCACGGCGCGGCTGGAAAAAGTCATCGCCAGTGCGCCAGACATCAATTACATGACCTCCAGCAGTTCGGAGGGGACATCGACCATCACCGTGTATATGAAGTTGAATTACAGTCCCAGCGCGGCCGTGGCAAATATCCAGTCCAAAGTACAGCAAGTAACAGACCAATTACCGACGGGCAGTCAGTTGCCGGTCATTAACGTCACCGTGGGCGACACCACGGACCTCATGTATATCGCCTTTTACAGCAAGGTACTCAGCCAGCAACAGATTACCGATTATCTGCTGCGCGTCGCCCAGCCGCGCCTTGCATCCGTTCATGGCGTGGGTGAAGCGCAAGTCCTGCCACCGGGTGCTGGCAACGGCAACACCTATGCCATGCGGGTCTGGTTGAATCCCAAAAAAATGGCTGCGCTCAATATTACGGCTGCACAGGTTTCTCAGGCTCTGACCGCCAACGACTTCATTTCGGCCGTGGGTCAAACACGGGGGAAAACGGTTCAGAATACGATTGTCGCCACGACCAATTTGCACAACGTCAGCGAATTTCGCAATCTGGTTATTAGTCACTCCGGAAATACGCTGATCCGACTGAAAGATGTGGCTCATGTCGAATTAGGTGCCCAAGATTATACCTCTCAGGCGTTTTTTGATGGCCGACCGGCGGCATTTATCGGTATTCAGGAATCCCCTTCTGCAAATTCTTTGGATGTTGCAGCAGGTGTCAAAAAGTCTTTGGCCGAGCTGGAAAAGGGACTTCCTCCGGGTCTGCACACCGCCATTCCTTACGACGCCAGCACCTTCATCCAGGCTTCCATTGATGAAGTCGTTATGACCATTGGCATTACCCTAGCCGTAGTCGTTCTGGTGATTTTTCTTTTCCTCGGTTCTTTCCGCGCCGTTATTATTCCGGCGGTTGCTATCCCACTATCCATCGTGGGGGCAGGTCTCATCATGTGGTCCATGGGTTTTACGATCAATCTGCTGACCTTGCTGGCGGTGGTGCTGGCTATTGGTCTGGTGGTAGACGACGCGATTATCGTCGTCGAAAACGTCCACCGCCATATTGATGAAGGCAAAAGCCCATTTGATGCTGCCTTGATGACAGGAAGAGAACTTGGTGGCCCTATTGTAGTGATGTCCACGACCTTGATCGCCGTATTTGCGCCGATTGGTTTTATGGGCGGACTTACGGGTAGTCTCTTTGGCGAATTTGCCTTTACCTTGGTCGCGACGGTACTGGTTTCCATGATAGTGGCATTGACACTATCTCCCATGCTTTCGAGCAAGGTGCTTAAACCTACCCAAGAGCACGGCTTCGAACATTTTATCGACCAGCGTTTTGTGGGGCTCAGAAAATTTTATGATCGGATACTGCACGGCACCTTGAATTTTGTGCCTGTAACTATGTTCTTTGCGGTTGTGGTATTTGGGAGCATTTATTTCCTCTATTCCACATCCAAATCTGAATTGGCGCCCCAAGAGGACCAAGGCATTATTTTCAATGCTGGAACAGGCGGTCCCACCATTACGCCAGATCGGTTGGCCAATGATGGCAAGCAGATTCTCAAAGTCTTTGATCAGTACCCCGAGAAAAAAGCCACTTTCATGGTCACTGGTATTTCCGTAGGTAGTGGTGGTGGCTCGAATAGTCTCTTTGCGGGTATGCGTTTAACCAACTGGTCTGATCGCTCGTTAACGGCCATGCAGATTCAGCCCAAACTGCAGCAGCAGCTGCAAAGCGTACCCGGTCTGCAGGTGGCTTCTTTTCTACCTCCGCCTCTGCCCGGTTCCGCAGGCGGTCTACCGGTACAATTTGTGCTGCAAAGCCCCGGCAGTTACACCAAAATCGATCAGGTAGCAGATCAGCTGATCGCCAAGGCCTACAAAAGTGGTTTGTTCTTTTACGTCACCAAGGACTTGCGCATTGATAATCCCGAAGTAGTGCTCAAGATTCATCGCAATATTGCCGCCAACTTGGGGCTGACGATGGCAGAAATTGCCCAAGATCTGCAGCCCTTACTCGGTGGAAATTACGTGAATCGCTTTGATATGGGTGGACGCAGTTATAAGGTGATTCCGCAAGTTCCTGATCGTTTCCGGCAAGATCCAGAAGCGCTCAATAATTATTATATTGCGACGGCTACGGGCCAGATGGTTCCCCTTTCCACCGTGGTCACCATTGAAACCAAGGTAGAACCGCAGTTTTTACCGCAGTTTCAGCAGTTGAACTCCGCCACCATTCAGGCCGTGCCCAAGCCCGGCGTGACTATGGGTGAATCGTTACGATTCTTCAAAACGGCGTCTGAAAAAATGATGCCCAAGAATTTTTCGCTCAACTACGCCAGTCAATCCCGGGAATATATCCAGGAAAGCGGCGGCTTGTTGATGACTTTTGTCTTGGCCATTATTTTGATTTACCTGCTTCTTGCCGCACAGTTTGAAAGTTTTCGTGATCCCTTGATCGTGCTGATTACCGTGCCGATGTCCATTAGTGGTGCATTGATTTTTATCAGCCTTGGATTAGCCTCCATCAATATTTATACGGAGGTAGGGTTGATTACTCTCATCGGACTCATTGCCAAGCAAGGTATTTTGATTGTGCAATTTGCTAATGAAATTCAGAAAACTGAAGGTCTCGGCAAGCGCGAGGCTGTTGAAAAAGCCTCCTCTATTCGCTTGAGGCCCATTTTGATGACTACCGGAGCCATGGTTTTGGGTGTGGTGCCTCTGCTCGTAGCGGGCGGTCCGGGCGCAGTCAGTCGTTTTGAGATGGGTTTAGTGATTTTCACCGGCCTTGGCATCGGCGCTTTCTTCTCGCTATTTGTCGTACCTGCCATGTATATGGTCCTTGCTAAAGACTTGCGCGGGTCAACGCAGACTGCAGAAACCGTCTAAAAGCAGACTTGCTCAGTGCTGCAAAGCCGGAATCCTGACTTGGGATTCCGGCTTTTTTACTTGACAAAAAATAGGGGGGCCAGAAGAATGCCGGGAGCGAGAATATCCGAGCTTGTTTCAGCGCTATGCGTGATATTTTTCGGAATCAAACACCACCATACAAGGTAAACAAAAATGAGTAATCGGGTCTCCTCGAAAGACGGGGTCTCTGCCAAGGGACCGCGATGACCGCCCAACGCATTGATGGCAAAGCCATCGCCAAAAAACTGCAAGCCGAAGTTGCCCTACGCAGCGCAGATTTTTTTGCGCAATATGGCCGTGCTCCCGGTCTGGCGGTAGTGCTGGTGGGTGACGATCCGGCCTCCCAAATTTATGTGCAAAAAAAACGGGATACCTGCACCAGCGTCGGCATTCGGTCTTTCGCCGCCAATCTGCCCAGTCACAGTACACCCGAACAATTACTCAACCACATTACGGAACTCAATCACAATGAGGCTGTAGACGGAATTTTGGTGCAGTTGCCTTTGCCCCCGCAGTTTGATTCCGAAGCCATTATTGAAGCTATTGCCGTCGAGAAAGATGTAGATGGCTTCCATCCTTACAATATAGGGCGCCTTGCCCTACGCGCCCCCCTGCTCCGCTCCTGCACGCCAGCCGGCATCATGACCCTTCTCGCCGAAACCGGCATCGAACTCAAGGGCAAGGAAGCCGTCATCGTGGGTGCGTCCAACATTGTCGGGCGGCCTATGGCTCTGGAGTTGCTGCTGGCGGGCGCCACTGTCACGATCTGTCATCGCTTTACCCGAAACCTTCAGGATCATGTCGAACGCGCCGAACTGCTGGTAGCAGCGGCCGGCAAACCGGGCCTGATTCCTGGGCATTGGATACGCGAAGGAGCCGTGGTTATTGATGTCGGCATTAATCGCCTCCCCGATGGACGACTCACCGGGGATGTGGACTTTGCAGAAGCACAAAAACGGGCCGCGTGGATCACCCCCGTACCCGGTGGGGTTGGCCCGATGACCGTGGCAACGTTGCTGCAAAATACCCTTATTGCGGCCGAACAGCGTATGAGCATGCGTCATGGCTGAGGCCACAGCAACCCCCAACACGACATCGCTGTCGCTCGAGAACCCTGACCTCTATTTTAATCGCGACCTCAGCATTCTGGCCTTTAATCAAAGGGTATTGGCTCTCGCTGATGATCCCCATGTGCCGCTGCTGGAACGACTGCGTTTTCTCACGATCGTCTCCAACAATCTGGACGAATTTTTTGAAGTCCGAATGGCCGGACTGTTACAGCGACGCAAATTTGGCGCTGGCCCCCTCGGGCCTGACATGCTCGGACCCAATCGCGAGATTGCCGCCGTCGCGCAAATGGCCCACGAGATCATTGCCGAACAATATCGCTGCTTGAATCAGCGGCTACTCCCGGCTCTCGCGCAAGAAGGCATTCACCTGCTGCGCCGCAAGGCATGGAAGGCTGCACAAAAGCGGTGGATCAGCAATTATTTTTTCACCGAAGTCATGCCGCTGCTCACGCCCTTGAGTCTCGACCCCGCGCATCCATTTCCCAAGGTTCAAAACAAGGGGTTAAATTTTGCCATTGTTCTCCAAGGACAGGATGCCTATGGGCGACGCAGTCCTATTGCCATCGTCCAGGCGCCGCGCATATTGCCGCGTATCATCCAAATTCCGCCCAACCTAGCCGGACCCAGTGATTTTGTATTTTTGTCGTCCGTCATTCACGAACACGTCCAAGCCCTGTTCCCCGGATTAAGTATCCAAGGTTTTTACCAATTCCGGGTCACTCGTAACAGTGAGCTTTTCGTCGACGAAGAAGAAGTCGATAATCTGCTGGATGCCCTAGCCGATGAATTACCCATGCGCCCTTTCGGTGAAGCCGTGCGTCTGGAAGTCGCCAACAATTGCCCCCGGGAAGTCGTGGATTATTTGCTCACGCACTTCGAACTGGCCGAAGATACCCTGTATGCCCTCGCTGGCCCGGTCAATTTATCCCGTTTGGCCGCCATTATTGATATGGTTCCGCGTCCGGACCTGCTATTTCCCGCTTTCGCTCCGAGACTCCCCCAAACGTGTTCGCGTCCCGAGGATATTTTTACGCGCCTACGTGAGGCGCCAATCCTCCTCCACCACCCCTATCAGAGTTTTAATCCGGTATTGGATTTTCTCCGTCAAGCTGCCAGTGATCCACAAGTTATCGGGGTCAAACAAACCCTTTATCGGACAACCCCGGATTCACCACTGATCGACGCACTCATTGACGCCGCACGCGCTGGCAAGCAGGTCACGGCCGTCGTCGAACTCAAAGCTCGGTTTGATGAGGCCAACAACATCCGGATGGCCGAACGACTAGAAGAAGTCGGAGTACAGGTGGTGTACGGGGTCGTCAATCACAAAGTGCATGCCAAAATGATCTTGGTTCTTCGCCGAGAGGAAGACGGCATCCGACTCTACGCTCATCTCGGTACGGGCAATTATCATCCCCGTAATGCCCGGATTTATACCGATCTCAGTCTGCTGACATCCGACCCCGATATTACCGCCGACATGAATGACCTGTTCATGCACATCACGGGTATGGGTAAGGTCCCGCAACTGCGGCGGCTGCTGCAAAGCCCTTTCACCATGTTCAAAGGTATTCTTTCCGCTATTGAAGCAGAAACTCGGCGCGGCAGTGCAGGCCGCATTATCGCCCGCGTCAATGCGCTGGTAGAGCCCGAACTGATTCGCGCACTGTATCGCGCTTCTCAGGCGGGCGTAGAAATTGATCTGATTGTCCGTGGTGCCTGCGCCCTGCGCCCCGGTATTCCGGGCGTTTCAGATCATATTCGGGTGCGCTCTATCGTCGGTCGCTTTCTGGAGCACAGCCGCGTTTATTATTTTGGTAATGGTCAACATCCCAAGCTCTGGATTTCTAGTGCCGACTGGATGGGGCGCAATTTTTTTCGGCGCTTGGAAGTGGCCGTACCCATATTAGACCCGGACCTGCGTGCCCGAGTTTTGGAAGAAACCCTCCAGCTTTATCTTGAAGATGATTGTAATGCCTGGGCCATGCAGACAGATGGAACCTATATCAGCCTGCGCAGCGAGATAGAAGCGAATTGTAAATCGGCTCAGAACCGCCTACTCGAACATTACAATCGGAGTATCACTCCCCATGCATAACGGCTATTCAACCGTATGATTCAGACACTCATATTGAATAGCAAGGGGGGTGCCGGTAAAACGACCATCGCCACCAATCTTGCCAGCCTGCTCGCGCTTCGCGGTACGGTGGTTTTGGCCGATCTGGACCCGCAACAGTCGGCGACCAACTGGGCCAAACGACGCTCAGCCCGTCTTCCCGCGCTGACGGTCATCAATGACGAGGACAGAGATTTCTCTGGCTATCCAAGTAGTAACTTCGTGGTATTTGATGCTCCAGCCGGGCTCAAGAAAAAGCGCTTGGAAGAAATGCTTAACGAAGTCGAAGTTCTGCTAGTACCCATAGGCCCCTCTCTTTTTGACATAGACGCGAGCCGTCTATTTCTGAATAAGCTTCATGAAATTAAATGTTTTCGCAAGGGCAAAGTGCGCATGGGGGTTATCGCCAATCGGGTGAGCGCACGGACGCGAGGTGCGCAACAATTGCAACAAATCATGTCCGAATGGGAATTACCCGTGGTCGCCACCCTGCGAGACAGCCAGATGTATGTCCACGCCGCGCAATGCGGTGCAGGAATTGCTGATCTGCGTACTGCCGAAAATCGTGCGGAAATCCCACAATGGGCACACATTCTTCGCTTTGTGACGGAGGGATCGGGTGGAACAAGAGCTTAAATTACAAATCATGGAAGACTCTCCTTCCATCTGGAAAAAAATAATCGATTACCCTTTGCTGGCTATCGACCAGGCCTCACCCTTGCTGATGCATGCCTTTTATTACGACAGCAGGGACGGGGCTCTGCAGCGCGCGCGCCTTGCCTATCGAGTTCGTCGTGAAGGTGACGCATGGGTAGCCACGCTCAAAGGCGAGGGACAATCTGCGGGTGGCCTCCACCAGCGTCCAGAATGGAATGTGCCGGTCAGTAGCCAGCAACCTGATCTCACCGTATTCACCGATCCCCAAGCCGTCCAACTGCTCGCACCTTATAGAGATGCATCCTTACAAGCCATCCTTGAAACCCGCTTTGAACGTTATGAGAGCCGAGTCGTCCACTCCGATCAAAGTGAAGTTCTGATTGCGCTAGACCGAGGAGAAATTCTGGCCCGAGGATTGCGGGAAAATATTCTCGAAATCGAACTGGAGCTCGCTCAAGGTACAACTGCGGCACTTCTTGAAATGGGCGAGACGCTTTGTCGAGCGTTGCCATTACTTCCGGATGATGAAAGTAAATTGTTTCGCGGTCTGCGTCTGGCCGGATTAATTGCGGTGGACGGCAAATCGCAACGCGAAGCGGTGCCCGCCTTGCGGCGACGCGAGAACGCGGGAGCAGCGCTCAGCAATTTATTGATTCAGCAGAGTCAGCTACTGCTATATGCCGTGCGTAAATACTGGGCAGAACCCCACACCGAAAACTTTCATCAGCTACGCATTCAGGTGCGCACGCTCCGCGCGTTGTTGCGCTTTTGTCAGGATTTGGATCTGGAAAAGCGTCTTCACCCCGGGCGCTTGGCTTTGCGAGAATGGTTTCACCAACAAAACCGGCGACGCGATCACGATGCACTTATTCATTACTGGGAAGATTTAGCACAGGCTACAGGCGTGCAGCCTGACCCCTTACTCCAGGAACTTCATGCCCGAATAGCTGCAGAACCCGTTGATTTTAAAAATATCATCACCACCACACTGGGTATTTGGGCGCTTTTGGTCCGTCACCCCCTACAGAGCGATCAAGATTTGCAGCACTATGCTGAAAACCGACTGCAGCACGCGGATCACAAACTTCTAACCGCAGGTAAAATGCTTAATGAAGACCCTGCGGATATTCATGCCTTGCGAATTCAGATCAAAAACTGGCGGTATGCCCTTCTGGCTTTATCGACGTTATGGCCGAGCAAGGATAGTAAGACCTTACTGAAGCTTCTAGCAACGCTCCAAGGAATTGCTGGGGAACTACAAGATGCCCACATGGCCGGTTCCCATCTCAAAACACTGGCCAGTAGCCGAAAATCATCCATCGCCTTCAATGCCGGAATGTTATGGGGTTATTTGCAAGGCCGCGAAAGCCGACAGCATAAAAAATTGCGGAAATTTTGGGAGCGCCTAAAATCCACTCCTAGACCTTGGAGCTGATTTTAGTCCTTTATTACTAAACTAAACCTTCACGCTTCCGCTCAATCATATGTCGCAACAGTGCAATTTCATGAGCGAGGCAATATTGTGCGGAGGTTACACTCCATTCTCTGGCCTGCTCTAAGTCATAGCGTTGCGTATCGCATGCTTCTTCAAGTTGCTGGTAGCTCATACTTTCACTTAAAAACCCTGCCAATTCGGCAACTTGATCATTATCTAAAGCCGCTACAGCGGCACCCAAAGAAAGATGGTTTTGAGCACTAAACTGTTCAGCCACCGCAATGGTAGCCGCATCCAGTGTTTTTTCATCATTGAGGGACATTCCCCGATCCAGTGCCATTTGCAAGTCTATAGTGGTCATATTTTTTCCTTTCGTTGAAGCTATGAGTCTTTTCTCGGGTAAGAACGCTGTATCACTTCCGCAAGGTCGCGGGATAATTTGGATTTACGGGCGATTCGCTGCAACGCGGCCCCCATAGCTTGCTGGCGTACGGCATCATAACGTTGCCAACGACTGAGCGGAGTAGCCAAACGTGCAGCGGTTTGCGGGTTGATGTCATCCAGCCGCGCGATCTGTTCGGCGAAAAAAGTATAACCTGAGCCATCTACCGCATGAAATGCGATAGGATTCGCTGAAAAAGCACCGAGTACGGCCCGCACACGATTGGGCACCCTCCAGTCGAAAGCCGGGTGTACTAATAAATGCTGCACATGACGGAGGGTATCAATACGCGGTGCGGATGCCTGAATAGCAAACCATTTATCAATGACCAATGGATAGGCCTGCCACTTTTGATAGAAGTCGAGGAGAATATCTTCTGCATCATGGTGCGGATGCTGAACCAATAACTGAAATGCAGCCAAGCGGTCTGTCATGTTATCCGCCTGAACATATTGCTGCCGAGCGTGCAAAATCATATCTTCATGAGCACTATGATCGCTGCGTATGAGATAAGTTAAAGCCATATTGCGCAACCTGCGGCGACCAATAGCCAAACCATCGCGCTGATAAGGTGCGGCAAGAGATTGATAAAGGCGCAACCATTCCGCATAAAACTGGCTGCCAAGGCGGCCCAGAAGTTTCTCTCTGGATGTATGAATAGCTTCTACGGCAATAATCGGCATTTGTTCGCCTACATAATCCTCAGTGGGCAACATCAGCAGCTCACTACGAAATGCCGGGTCCATCTGCTCGTCCGCCAATGTTGCCGCAAAAGCGTGCCCTAGGGACGCTGACAAAATCTCTGCATGAGAATCTTTCACTCCTGTCAATAAAGCACTGAGCGCCAGCTCCTGCGTATTTTCCCAACGATTGAAAGGATCGTCATCGCGACAGGCCAGAAAAGCACGGGCGTCTTCATCCAGAGGGCTTTCTAGGCGAACCGGCGCCGAAAAACCGCGCAACAAAGAAGGAACAACGGGATTAGGTAACGATGTGAACGTCCAAGATTGCTTTTTTTGTTCCAGAAGAACCACTATCTCGGTATCGCCATTTTCAGTAAGAACCGCCTTTTCACCCTGAGTATTGAGTAGAGCCAAACACACGGGAATGGGCACGACTTCTTTCACCGGCTGTCCTGGCGTTGCTGGTGTTTCCTGTTCCAAGGTCAAGGAGTAGGAATGGTTGACCGGATTATAACTGCCGATTGCCCGGAGCAGTGGTGTTCCAGCCTGACTGTACCACCGACGAAAAGTGGAAAAATCACGGTGATTCGCATCCTCCAGTGCCTCCACAAAATCTTCGATAGTAACCGCATGACCATCATGACGCTCAAAGTAGAGGTCCGTACCCCGACGAAAACCCTCTTTTCCAAGCAGTGTATGCAGCATGCGCACCAACTCGGCGCCCTTTTCATAAACAGTAGCCGTGTAAAAATTGTTGATTTCCGAGTAAGCGTCCGGACGTACCGGATGCGCCAGAGGGCCGGCATCCTCGGGGAACTGGGCTGCCCGCAATCGTCGAACATCACCGATGCGCTGCACGCCCCGAGAATTCATGTCGGCGCTGAACTCTTGGTCCCGAAAGACCGTGAGCCCCTCCTTCAAACTCAGCTGAAACCAATCGCGCAATGTCACGCGATTACCGGTCCAGTTGTGAAAGTATTCGTGGGCAATTACAGATTCGATACCTTGATAATCCATATCTGTGGCGGTTTCCGGGCTGGCCAGCACATATTTAGAATTGAAAATATTCAATCCCTTATTTTCCATAGCCCCCATATTAAAACTATCGGTAGCGACAATCATATAACGATCAAGATCATATTCCCGACCATAAACCACTTCATCCCAGCGCATGGCGCGTTTGAGACTTTCCATCGCTTGCGCGCAGGCATCCGTATCCCGCTCGGCCACATAAATCTCCAGAGTAACCGCACGCCCCGAAGCGGTCGTGAAAGTATCCCGCACCACCGCCAGATCACCGGCCACCATAGCAAACAAGTAGGCCGGTTTAGGAAAGGGATCTTCCCAGCGTGCCCAGTGCATTCCCTCTTCATCGTCACCGGTAGCTACACAATTACCATTAGCGAGAAGCACCGGACAAGTTTTGCGGGAACCGTGCAAGGTGACAGTAAATCGGGCGAGACAATCCGGACGATCTAGATAATAGGTAATACGCCGAAAACCTTCCGCCTCACACTGGGTTAGAAACTGACCGCCTGCATAATATAACCCTGATAAACTCGAATTAGCCGCTGGTGCGACGCTCACTCGAGTTTCCAGCACAAAACACTCCAGTGGATTCAGCAAGGTTAAACCGGTTTCATCCAACTGATAGGCATCTTCAGGCAAAACCAGTCCATCACAGCGAATACTCAGAAGTTCCAGAGAATCTCCGTCCAAGTGCAAGGCATCCACCGGACTTTTTGTGACACGCTGGAAACACAAACGACTTTCCACTTCGGTATGATCCGGCCCCAACCACACCTCCAAAGCGATTTCTGAGACCTGATAAACTGGGGCTCTATAGTCTTCACGATGGATGACGGGGTCGTTGCCGGAGTACTTCATGGGTGACAGACTCCATGGTTCAGGCTACCAATGTGGGTGACAAAGTCGGCAAGGCTTTCTTTATCCAAACCATGGGTGAGGACTGCGTCTCCCTGGGCATTACAGTAAATCAGTGTGGGAGTGGCCACTTCACCACTCTCGCTGAGGAGTTTGGTATTATTTTCTAGCGCACTCATCGTGGCCGCACTCGGATTTTCTGCCGGTGTAATACCCCCCTCCTCGGTCGCCTCGTCGAAGCCTTTTTCATTAGCCGCCATGGCGGCAGCGGGATTTGCGGCTCCTAAAATAGCGGCGGCTTTAGGCGCACTACTGGGCTTCAGAAAAGCCACCACCACAAAGCGCACCCGCAACTTACCCGCATTGATCAATGGTTGAGCTTCTTCATAAAACTTATGGCAATAAATACAGTTAGGATCTACAAAGGCCGTAAGTTCAGGGCCTTTGGTTCCCACCACGAAGCTATCGACCTGAGCCGCCTTTTGCGCCAGAGTCAGGGCACTTGCGGGTTTGGCAATCAAGCCCAGTTTGATCATGGCGGCATGGGCGGCATCCTGCCCCTTAGTGTCAATAACGGGACCAGCCACGAGATATTTACCATCGCCAGTCGCAAATGCAATGGTTGGATGGCCTTGCATACTGACCTCGATACCGGTCAGTCCGCCAGGACCAGGAAAAACCTTTTCCGCGCTAGCCTGACCGTGGGTTACTGCGTCAAGAAGCTTATTGGCGCCGCTCAAGCTCAGCTCAGTCGTAGCAGTCGGCATTACGGCAAAGCGCTCGATAACGGCACCCGTCAGGCCGCCAATAATCAAAAGGCCAACGGCCAGTGCTATAGATGATTTTTCCATAAAATAAAACGCAGTCCTTTTTCGAGTAATACATAGAATATCCGGTGATTCTAAACCCCCGCCCGCAGCAAAACCAGACAAGGCTTTCCGCTCAGATCACGACATCAACCTGTGTTGAAAGACCTTCAGAACCCGTTTTGGTTCCGTCCATTCAAAAGTGCTTTCCGAGACGTAACAATCCCACAACAGCCCCTTCAATGACGAGGGAATCCCGCGTCAGATCTACGGTTATGGGCGCAAAATCCGGATTCTCTGGAAGCAGCCAGACCTGCTGTCCTTCGCGCTGCCAGCGTTTAACTGTGACTTCACCATTCACTCTGGCAACTACCACTTGTCCATTTTTCGGGGTGAATGCAGTTTCATGACGCACCGCCAGAATATCTCCATCCAGAATACCTGCATCACGCATGCTCATACCCTGAACACGCAGTAAATAATCGGCCTCCGACGAAAACAATTTCGGATCTACTGGTAGCTGGCCTTCGCGAAATTCTTCTGCTAAAACAGGTTGCCCCGCCGCCACCCGTCCCACCAAGGGTAATCCTGCCCGTCCTGCTAGGGCATGACTCAGCTTTATACCACGGGCCGTTCCGCCCTGAAGTACGATATACCCCTTACGCGCCAATACGCGCAGATGGGTTTCTGCCGCGTTCGGCGATCGAAAACCAAAAGCTTTCATCAATTCCGCGCGCGTCGGTGGCAAATCCTCTTCCGCCATACGGGCGCGAATCCACGCCAAAATTTCTGCCTGCCGGGGCGTGAGGGCTTCCATAACGGTATCTCCTAACTGGTCAGTGGCGATCTTTCACCTACTTAATATGTAATTTTATACAGTTATATTAGAAGCGCAAGCACCACTTAACCCTCTAACGGGCAGGCTACTATTTGCGACCGCCTTACCGCCAGATTTCTATATTTATTTTCTAGTAGCAGAAACACACTGAACCGAACCCGAAACCTCCACAGATAGCGCCGTTTCACCGGGAGCACTTTCTACAGGGCTACGCGCAGTCGCCGCCATCATCACCCCTGGTACCGTCGATGCTCGTTTGGCAAGGATTTGCACCGTATTTAAACGCATGTCCGCATAACCAAAGTCCCCGCAGGCTGCCATTGCGCGCTTCCGAAAACGTGCAATGGCTTGATGTGACGCCACCTGTTCCGCCGCATCACGAGCTGCCAACGCTGGCTCAGATTTTAGGGAAACCAGTTCCAAACGACTTTGTAATTTACCAAGCACGCGATCAAAATCAGTCAGATTGGTGGCAGTAATTTGCAAATTTTGTTTTACCGTCCAACCGCTACGCTTACCATCCGTGTAATCTGGTTGTGTCTGATACTCATTACTTTGTATCTGCACCCCTTGCACCGCATGTACCTGCTGCAAAGCCCAATGCGTTTTTTTATTCACCGCATCGGCCAATTCCGCCGTATTCTTACCCGATGCCGTTGCCTGCAGCATCGCGCTCATCACGGTATTGGTGACTTGGTAGGGCTGATCTACACTGAGCTGAATTTGTCGTGCCGGGAACTCGGTCGCAGCCAGCGCGGGAAATGGCAAAAATATCAGCATCAACACTTTCCATTTAAATCGCATACAGTATCTCCATACAGTTCATAAGCTTTTGAGGTATCCACACAGCAACGTACATGCGCTATACCGGGAACTCAACCGTAATTATAATGCCCAAATACGGGTGTTGGTATCTCTCTTCGAAGGCCACCAAACCATAAACCGCCAATGGAATCGCATATTATGCACAAAGGATTTTCATGCTGACCCCCGTGACACCCGCGTTGTCTGTGGTCGCCCCGACTTCTCGCACTCAAGCTTCGGCATTACACGTCAGCGCCCGGAAAACGCGTCATATTTTAATTCAATTGCACTATTTACCGCTCATAACTGAAGATTATCTCGGCCTTCACAATAAAGTCCACCAACATTACTTATGGCGTTTCAAAATACCCCAAGCACTACGATCACTTGCCGCTTCTGACTCATGGAAAGACCCTTGGAATCCTCTGGTTATCGGCGCGCTCTATCAATTTGAAGCGGTCCATAATTTACCTATTGTTGCTGGAGTAATGGGCATTCGCGGACTTCCGGTGTCTATTGAGAAGTCGCTCTTAAAGGCCAAAAAACAGGATCCAGATACCTGGACTTGGGTACTGGTCACCAAGTTCCCACGCCCTGAAGAAATTCATATTTTCATGGCCGGACACGGCTGGATTTATCAAAGCAAAGCCAACACCGGAGTGATGCATGCCACACCGGATGGGACTTGGCCCATCTATGCCCGAGATACCCATACCGCCATGATCGGTCGTTTTCCCATACCCGTTCCCAGCGCCCAAGTGCGTCTCTATAAAGCCGCAAAATCAGCAGGCTACGCTCTGAAGTCGGTTCATTACTCCCGCTATCATCACCATTGGGTACAGTATCAAGCCTACGACGACCCCGACATACGCTGGGTCAATTATTTCGATAGAGGCCGCGCGGTCCATTTTTACCCTAGGGCAAGCTACGGATTTCCGCAAAGTGCGGGCTGCGTAGAACTTCCTAAAAATGCCGCACGTCAGGTATTTGCTATGGTCCATTACGGAACCCCGGTCACCATCAGTCACGGTGCCGTCGGCCCGTGGAATAAACCGGGCAGCCAATATGCTGACCGTGGCATTATCATTAAACACCTGCATTTGGCGTATCGCGTAATACCCAGTCAATCATCCCCACGCAGTGTTCATCTGCAGTTAGTAGAAACGCGGGCATCGCATTAAGATGATTTAATGTTCTCCAGCAGCCAGCTTCACCTGGTTAATTTTCACCTTGGCGTGATTACGCAGATTCTGCAGGTAGGCGGTAGAAAGCAAACGACCGCGTTGCTCCTCTAGTGACGCCCGAATTTCTGCCGTCACTTTCGGATTAATGGCAGCGGCTGAGGGCGCGGTGACGCGGGTAACTACAAACAAGGTATATCCATTTGCGGTGCGAACCATGCCCATAGAAGGCACATTATGGGTCGGTGCGGACGCATCGAAGGCAGCACTCAGCAAATTCTGAGGCAAGCCCTGAGGATTTCTTCGCGTGACATCCAGATGCGTTTGGAGGGGATACAGGCCGTGGTCTGTCAGTGACTGCAATTTGCCATCTTTACGCGACACTGCCAATAAATTCTTGGCTTTTGCTTCAGCCAATTGTGCGGCTTTTTGGGTCGTCAGCGTCGCAGTAATCGATTTTTGAACCGTATTCAGCGGTTGCACCGAACCGGGTTGATAATGAATGAGATGTACCGCCAGAAGATTACCATGAGGGAGCGTCAAGGCACTGCTGTTTTTGTTGGCGAGAACGGCCTTACTGAAGGCAAGATCCACTGCTTTTACGTTCGCAAAAGGTCCGTCATCTGTAACTTGACCTTCAGTAAGCACGCCACTTTCCTGTACTTTCAAATGGTATGCTTTGGCTACAGAGGTCAAGCCATCTGCACTGCTGAATAAACGATCTTTAAAGTTTTCTACCTGACCCTGAAAAGCGTTTTCCGCTTGAGCATCCGGCTGTACCACACCACTTTGCGTAACAGACGTCGCTGCTGAATTCTTTTTCGCAAAGTTCTCTGGGCCCAGAATAATGTACTGAACTCGTACCTGTGCGGGCAATGCGAATTGATGCTGATGCGCCTGATAATAACTGGATACCGCTGCAGAACTAGGTTGGGCTTGCGCCACAAAATGCGCATCAGCCACATCAACCGTACGAATATCCCGAAATTCTTGGGACCAACCCCACACTTCGGTAGCGGACTGATTGGAGGCATTCGCCACCACCTGGGGTATCACCTGCAACTGTTCCAATCGCAGACTTTCTCGCAACATGCCCTCAAATTGGGTGGGAGTCATACCATTGGCTGCCAACAACTTCAAATATTTTGCTTTTGAAAAAGTACCTTTCTCCTGAAAATCCGGATTCGCTTCAATTTTTTTAGCTATCACCGCATCCGGAACCTGAAGATCAAGGTGGGCCGCCTCACCCCCCAGCAACAGGTTATCTATTAAGCCATTCAACACATCAGACCCAAAGCTGGGTTGCTGCGCCATTTTCGCGGCCGCCGCCGCTCCAAAAATATGGGTATAACGCGCTTGCGCTTCTTTCAGTCGATTTTGATAAACCGCCTCGGTAATTTTTTGGCCGTTAACCGTGGCGATTGGAGTCGGCCCAGAATCTCCGGATAATAAATATCCGCTCATGCCCCAGAGAACAAAAGACAAGGCAATCAGTATCATAACTACTTTAGCAAGCCATGATTGTCCAAAATTCCGAAACGAATCCATCATAAATCACATCTCCCGAAACGCTGAGCAACGTCACCGCCTAAGTAACTCAGATAACGATCTAATATCTTGACGAAATTAACATTTACTGAAAACAGTCACAACCCGGACAGCGGTAGGACAGGCACAAAAAAAGGCGCCCCTATGCAGGAGTCGCCTTACTTATTTGGCGGGGCGGACGGGGCTCGAACCCGCGACCTCCGGCGTGACAGGCCGGCATTCTAACCAACTGAACTACCACCCCTATATAATGGTGGTGGGCGGTGAGGGGCTCGAACCCCCGACATTCGGCGTGTAAAGCCGACGCTCTACCAACTGAGCTAACCGCCCTAACCAGACGCGCTAGTTTACGGCATCTCGCAGTGCTTTACCAGCTTTAAATTTTGGCGTGCGGCTGGCGGCAATCATAATTTCAGCACCGGTAGCTGGATTGCGGCCTTTGCGCGCTTCGCGGCTGGAAACTAGGAAAGAGCCAAAACCCACCAAAGTAACCTGATCACCGGACTTCAGAGCCTCGGTAACCACCTTGACAACAGCATCCAAAGTGTGGCCAGCAGCAGCGCGAGTAACACCGGCTTCTTCAGCAATTTTCTCGATCAATTCCGATTTGTTCATATTTCTTTCTCCTATTATAGCCTCGGCTACTCTGTAAAAACGTGTACCCACTTTGACCAGAAAACGTTATAGCAGGCTAAAAAAACACTTGTCAAGAAAACCGATGATGTCCACACAAGTCATCCGATTTCTGTAACAAATTCAAGCCAGCAATTGTCGGTAAAAAGCGACGTATAAAACGTCATTATCATAATAAGGTAATAGTAACACGTCACTAATAAATGATTTAATGAAAAATCATCCTCCGGATTAATCATTACCTGAAGGATGATACCATTTAATGCGCTGTCGCTTTATCTTCTGACGACTCCCCTACAGGGGGCACGACACCCACTAGGGGATCGCCACTTTCCGGCAGCGGAGTGGGTGAGGATTCCAATGCAATAGCGAGCACTTCATCAATCCAGCGCACCGGCTTGATAGTGAGTGCATCGCGTACATTTTTAGGGATCTCCTGCAGATCCTTAGCGTTTTCTGCCGGAATCAGTACGGTGCTAATGCCTCCCCGATGTGCCGCCAGAAGCTTCTCTTTCAAACCACCAATTGGCAAAACTTCACCACGCAGTGTTATCTCACCCGTCATCGCCACGGTGGCATTGACCGGGATACTGGTCAGTGCGGAGACTAACGCCGTAGCCATACCAATACCTGCACTGGGTCCATCTTTAGGCGTTGCGCCTTCTGGGACATGGATATGTACATCTCGGTTTTGGTAGAAATCCGCTGGAATACCCAATGCGCGAGAACGCGCACGAACCACGCTCATGGCCGCCTGAATGGATTCCTGCATCACATCTCCCAGCTTTCCAGTAATCAATAGCTTACCCCTACCCGGGACAACCACAGCTTCGATACTGAGGAGCTCACCACCAACTTCCGTCCAAGCCAGACCCGTCACTTCACCTATACGATTTTCTTTTTCTGCTTTACCAAAATCGAAACGCCGTACACCTAAATATTTTTCTAGGTTACGATCAGACACCTGAATCTTGGTTCGCTTTTTATCGAGCAAAAGTTCTTTAACCACTTTTCGACAAATACGCGCCAACTCTCTTTCAAGATTCCGAACCCCGGCTTCACGCGTGTAATAACGGGCAATATCGCGTATTACCGTTTGCGAAATCTGCATTTCATCTTGTTTCAAACCTGCTTTTTCAACCTGCTTCGGTAGCAGATACTTAGTAGCAATATGAAGCTTTTCGTCCTCGGTATAACCGGATATACGAATCACCTCCATACGATCCATCAGCGGTGCCGGAATATTCAGCGTGTTTGCTGTCGTCACGAACATTACCTCAGAAAGATTAAAATCCACTTCCAGATAATGATCGTTAAAAGTAGCATTTTGTTCGGGATCAAGAACTTCTAGCAAAGCAGAAGCGGGATCGCCACGAAAATCCATCGCCATCTTGTCCACTTCATCCAATAACATCAGCGGATTTCGAGTGGCAATCTTCGCCAGGCTTTGTACAATCTTACCCGGTAAAGCACCAATATAAGTCCGACGATGACCACGAATTTCTGCTTCATCACGCACACCGCCGAGAGACATCCGGACAAACTTACGTCCGGTGGCTGCAGCAATAGAGCGACCTAGGCTGGTCTTACCCACTCCGGGCGGTCCTACCAGACACAAAATCGGACCTCGACTGTTGCCGACCCGTTCTTGTACGGCTAGGTACTCCAGAATACGTTCCTTGACGTCTTCTAATCCGTAGTGATCGGCATCCAGAATAGCTTTCGCCCGCTTGAGATCTTTCGTGATTTTACTGCGCTTACGCCACGGAACGCCCACGAGCCAGTCAATATAATTACGAACAACCGTGGCTTCCGCTGACATCGGACTCATCATTCGCAACTTTTTGAGCTCGGCGTCTGCCTTGACACGCACATCCTTGGGCATACCCGATTTTTCGATCTTCCGGGTGAGCTCATCCAGCTCACTACCGCCCTCCTCCGAGAGATCACCCAGCTCTTTCTGAATAGCCTTCATCTGCTCATTGAGATAATACTCGCGCTGACTTTTCTCCATTTGCCGCTTTACCCGGCCACGAATACGTTTCTCAACTTGCAGCAAATCAATTTCAGATTCCATCATCCCGAGCAAATGCTCTAGGCGCGCACGGGTGTCCGCTTTTTCAAGAATTTCTTGCTTTTCCTCGAGCTTGAGACTGAGATGTGCGGCAACCGTATCCGCCAGACGTGCTGGATCATCCATACTCGCCAGCGTTGACAGTATCTCCGGGGGTATTTTCTTATTGAGTTTTACATAAGATTCAAATTGGGCGCTGACAGAACGCATCAACGCCTCTAGCTCACGATCGTTAGTTGCACCGCTGACGACTATTTGCACCTGAGCGCGTAAGGAGTCCTCGGAGGGAAGGAAAGAAACAATTTTCGCCCGATCCGTACCTTCCACGAGTACTTTGACCGTACCGTCCGGCAATTTCAGCAACTGTAAAATGGTGGCTAGAGTACCTATGCGATATATATTTTCGGGTTGAGGATCGTCATCTGCGGCATTTTTCTGAGAAACCAGCAGAATCTGCTTTTCTCCAGCCATCGCTTCTTCGAGAGAGCGGATGGATTTTTGACGCCCTACGAAAAGCGGAATGACCATAAATGGAAACACCACTACGTCCCTCAAGGGGAGCACAGGAACCAACTGCGATTCTTCTTCCACGAGGAGACTCTTATCAATTTGCGCCACGATTTACTCCAATAATTAGGTGATTACCACCAATACAGCAGTAAATGGGGACAACATGCGTCTTTTTCAATGTGCCCCCGCGCTGGATTCAGGCCGGATGCGACATATCTACTTTAGCAGCATCATCGTAAACCAGAAGTGGCTTAGTTCCGCTTTCAACCACCGCAGCATCCACAACAACTTTTTTAACGCCAGACATAGAAGGCAGCTCATACATCGTATCTAGCAAAATTTGTTCAAGAATAGAACGCAAACCACGCGCACCCGTTTTCCGAGCAAGCGCCTTTTTGGCTATGGCCTTCAGCGCTTCCGGACGAAATTCCAAAGTCACGCCTTCCAGTGCAAATAGCTTCTGATATTGCTTGACCAAGGCATTCTTGGGCTCCGAAAGAATGGACATCAAGGCGTCTTCATCCAGCTCATCGAGGAGCGCCAAGATCGGCAAACGCCCGACAAATTCAGGAATCAGACCATAACGCACCAGATCTTCTGGTTCCAAATTTTGCATAAGCATTGCGGCAGTCGCATCCTTGTCCCGTTTTTTAAGAGCGGCATTAAAACCCATTCCGCCTTTTTCGATGCGCGAGGAAACGGATTTTTCGAGACCCGCAAAAGCCCCTCCACAAATGAAGAGAATATGCCGAGTGTCTACCTGCAAAAACTCTTGCTGTGGATGTTTACGACCGCCTTGCGGGGGCACGGAAGCGACCGTCCCTTCGATCAGTTTCAGCAACGCCTGCTGCACGCCCTCACCAGAAACATCGCGGGTGATTGAGGGATTTTCTGATTTACGGGTAATCTTATCAATTTCATCAATATAGACGATTCCGGTTTGCGCTTTTTCGACGTCGTAATCACACTTCTGCAATAGCTTTTGAATGATGTTTTCGACATCTTCACCCACATAACCCGCCTCGGTCAGTGTGGTTGCATCCGCCATGGCGAAGGGCACATTCAACAGACGCGCGAGAGTCTGCGCCAGCAGCGTTTTGCCAGAACCCGTAGGACCAATCAGCAGGATGTTGCTCTTGTCGAGCTCTACCTCATTATCTTTACCACCATGCTCCAAGCGCTTGTAATGATTATAAACGGCCACAGAAAGTACTTTTTTGGCACTCTCCTGACCGATCACATAATCATCCAGAGTCCTGCGGATCTCCATGGGCTTGGGTAGATTATCTTGCCCATTGTTCTGCTGATCATCTAGGATCTCATCCTTAACGATATCGTTGCACAGCTCGATACACTCGTCACAAATAAAAACAGATGGGCCAGCAATCAGCTTGCGGACTTCGTGCTGACTCTTGCCGCAAAATGAACAATACAGCGTCTTTTCACCGCTTCCCTCATGTTTTCCAGCCATCGCTGATCTCCTGCCCTATTCAGGCGGTCTCGTTATCACCGCGATGGGTAATCACGGAATCTACGAGACGGTAGGTTTGGGCCTCTTCGGCCGACATGAAAAAATCTCTGTCGAGATCCTGCTCAATACGCTCCCGACTCTGTCCCGTATGATGGACCAGAATGTCATTCAGCCGTTCACGGATACGCAGAATTTCCTTGGCGTGAATCTCAATATCATGAGCCTGCCCTTGGAAACCACCAGAAGGCTGATGCAACATGATGCGCGCGTTAGGCAGCGCATAGCGCTTACCTTCGGCACCCGCCGCCAGCAGTACCGCACCCATACTCGCTGCTTGGCCAATGCACACCGTACTTACCTTGGGACGGATAAACTGCATGGTATCGTAAATCGCCATCCCCGCCGTAACCGAACCACCGGGGCTGTTAATATAAAGAGCAATATCTTTATCGGGATTTTCGGCTTCCAGAAACAGTAATTGGGCGACCACCAGATTGGCCATCATATCTTCAACCTGACCTACCATAAAAACTACCCGCTCCTTGAGCAAGCGGGAGTATATATCATAGGACCGCTCACCTCGCCCGGTTTGCTCGACAACCATGGGCACATAACCAAGCCCCTGTACGGTTGAGGTCAACTGGTCTCCTGCCTGTTTCCACATGATGACTACTCCTGTTTTATGGACGTAAAGCGTAGTGTAAACCGCCGTCCGTCAAGGGTTGGTAGCGGCGACCGACCCACGACCAATAAGTTGATTAAAGTTGACCGACTCTTCTGTCACTTTAACACGCTCCAGCAACCATGCCACCACTTTGTCTTCAAGCACCATGGCTTCTGCCTGCTCCAGTTGTTCCGGCTTACTACGATACCAAGCGATAAACTGATCGGGATCTTCATACTGTTCTGACATGTCGCGAATCACTTGAGTCACCTCGGCAGAACTAGCACGCAGCTTTTCCCGGCGGACAATTTCCGACAGAACCAAGCCCAATACGACGCGACGTTTAGCGAGCGCATCCAGATCGGTCGCCCCAGCCGTGCCATTCGGATCTTTTTGCAAACGCTCCAACTCCAGTGCAATCATTTGCTTAGGTAACTCTGGCTGGTTATTTTCGGCCATCAGCTCCAGAATCTGGGACTTAGTCTGCGTGTGACTGATGCGCTGCGCTTCCCGCTCAAGATTTTCTCGCACTTCCTGACGCAGCACTGCTACATCACCATCTTCAATACCTAAAGCCAGCGCAAAAGCGGCATCCACCTCAGGTAGCTGAGGGGCTGCCACTTCCTTCACTTGTAGATGAAACTGCGCCGACTTGCCGGCTAGGTCTTCTACATGGTACTCAGCCGGAAATTGCACCGGAACCGTTTTCTCCTCTCCGGCTGCAAGCCCGATCAAACCTTGTTCGATATCTGGAAGTAAACGCCCCGAACCCAAGACCACCGGGTAGTCGGTCACGTCTCCGCCGGGCATGGGTTCACCGTCTATGCTCCCCTGAAAGTCCACAGTTACCCGATCTTCATTTTGGGCAGCCCGTTCTATGGGTAGATAAGAACGCCGTTGCTGACGCATGACTTCGATCGTGGCGTCCACATCGGCGTCCGTGACCTCTGCCGTCTTACGTATGATGGTGGCATCCGGCACTTGCGGCTCAAATTCGGGATAAACTTCCACAATCGCCGTAAATACCAAATCTTCCCCTCGACCGCCTTTTTCGACTTGAACTTCGGGGCGTCCTACCGGCCGCAGAGATTCTTCACGTACCGCCTGCGCGTAGCGATCATTGATCAGCTGATCAAAGGTCTCCATGAGGGCATCTGAACCATACTGGCGTTCAACAATCGCCAGTGGTGCTTTGCCGGGACGGAATCCTGGGAAGCGTGCTGACCGCGCTTTACTGCGTAAACGTTGCGTGACTCCGCTTTCTACTTCACTAGCGGGAATAGTCACATGAATGTGCCTTTCCAGCGGCGCTGCCTCTGGTGTGGAAATTTGCATAAACTGATCCTTGTTTTTCATTTTGTTTAAGCCTAAACACTCATCATAAACACAAGCCAGCGACCTCTCAAGGTCAGCGCAGCCCGCGACTTCCCGGTTTGACGGGTACATCCCCTGCTGCACAGAGTGGACATTCTGCAGCCGTCCAAGTCTGCACGGGTAATTTCAGGAGTGGGAAAAAGGGTATCCCATCGAAATCGTTGATTCCGGCACTGCGGTCAATGATTGCAGAACTGGCCACCACTTTGCCTCCGGCAGCTTCAACCGCACGGATACACTCGCGGGTAGAACCGCCTGTAGTCGTGATGTCTTCCACAACCAGCACAGCCTCTTCAGGCGCCAGCACAAAGCCACGTCGAAGTACCATCTGACCGCCTTCACGCTCTGTGAACAAACTGCGCACCCCGAGAGCGCGCCCACATTCATGGGATACCAGTACAGCACCCATCGCTGGTCCAACTACACAACGGATCGTGCTGCGTAATGGCGTCGGTATACCGGCCACCATGGCCGCACACAAACGCGCAGCATGATCCGAAAACTGCAATACCCTTGCCGATTGCAGGTAAGTATCGCTGTGCAATCCAGAGGACAATAAAAAGTGCCCCTGCAGCAACGCCTCATCTTGTTTGTACAAAGCTACTACTTCGTCTGCTGTCACTTTGGGATAATCTCCATTACTGCAAAAATCGATAAACGGGCACGCGAAGACACTGTCAGTGTGCATATTAGCCGGTTATTAAATATTTTGCCTATCCTACGCCACACGCTGCCACCATGTTCTCCAGCGCCAGCAACGGATCAGCGTCGGCAGTGATTGGTCGGCCAACGACCAGGTAATCCGCGCCCGCCGCGAGGGCCTCTGCGGGAGTCATGATCCGCTTCTGGTCGTCCCGCTTATGCTGAGGCATCCGGATTCCCGGCGTCACCAAACAGAGTCTTGGCAACAGATCACGCAATTGCGGTGCCTCACGTGCGGAACACACTACGCCATCCATTCCTGTCCCTTCAGCAAGTGCGGCCAGCCGCATGACTTGCTCAACGACCGTGGCATTGACACCAATTTCATGCAACCCTGCATCGTCCATACTGGTGAGTACGGTTACGGCAATCAGCAAGGGTTTGGGCGAATTGCCAAGGGTCATGCTATCTACCGCATCACGAGCCGCCATCAGCATTTCCTGCCCCCCGCTGGCGTGAACATTAAGCATCCACACACCCAACCCGGCAGCCGCTTTGCAAGCCTTGGCTACCGTCTGCGGAATGTCATGAAATTTTAGATCGAGAAATATCTCAAAGCCTTTTGCCTGGAGCTTTTCAACCACTGCGGGGCCAGCCGAGGTAAAAAGCTCTTTGCCCACCTTCACCCGGCACTGCCGAGCGTCCAGTCGGTCCGCCAGCGCCAGCGCTGCATCAGCATCCGGATAATCCAAGGCCACTACCAGCGGTGATTTCAAAGACGATGTTCTCCTGAAAAAGTACCCCATTGTCGGCAACCTGGGCAATGCCAATAGTATTGGCTGCTCTGGTAACCGCAAAACTGACACTGAAAAAGTTCCGGCTCACTTTGCCAATCACGCACCGCTGCGGCAATCGCATCAAACAAGGCCGGCTCTGGTGCCGCAAGATCCATATGCAACAAGATCTGAAAAACCCGTAAATTCGGCTGACGGAGCAACACTTGCTGCAGAAATGCAGTGGCCACAGTTAATCCATCCACAGCCAGCAGCGCCTGTGCTAGAAGCTTTACGGCCAGCGTAGAACGGCAGTGTTCTTGCAATCCGCTTTTGTAGTTTTGCCCCTCCGCCCCGAGCTGTTGCGCTGCCCGTAAAAACGACTCAAGCACTAGCAAAATTGCTGAATCAACTTCTCGGTCAAGTAACTTTTGCCACTGCTTCAGCGCTACCTGCCAATGTTCAGCTTCAAAAGCCATCTGCCCCGTTAGAACAAGCGCGCGAGCATCATCAGGCGCCTGCTTTCGTGCCGCATCCAGGTATTCCCTAGCCTGTTTTCTATCGCCTTTCTTTAGACTTTGCTCGGCAAGCTCACCGTAGAGCATGGCGATAATCGAACGTTGTTCAGACTTTCCTTCCTGCAACAAGCGTTTGCGAATGGTAATGGACGAAGCCCACTCACCACCTAATTCATATAATTCTGCGAGGGTAGCAAGCCCTTCGCCATGATCAGGCTGGCTTTCGAGGAGTTCCTTAAGTATAGATTCGGCACGATCCAAAATACCGGCTTTGAGATAGTCCCGTGCGATTTCAAAAAGCACACTTTGTCGCAATTCCAAGGTAAGCGCTGGTTGTTCCAAAAGATATTGATGAACACGCAAAGCGCGTTCCAGCTCACCTCTGCGCCGAAACTGACGCCCAAGGGCCAGTAGGATGTCCACACTTTCTGGATGCTGCCGCAACGCTTCCAGAAAAACTTCGACCGCTTCATCCTGGCGTTCACTAAGGAGATAATTTAAGCCTTGAACATAAACGTCAGGGATAGCCTTGGATACCATCCTTGAATGCGTACCACGACCCCACCAAAAACCAATGACAACACCAAGACCAATGATCGCCGTAATGACGAGGATGACCGCAAGATCCACGTCAGTCAGCGTCCATCAGACCTTGCCAGATACGGTTACCGGAAAATCAACCTGTTCACGCAGCTCCTTGCCGGGCTTGAAATGCGGAACCCGTTTTTCTGGCACCAACACCGGTTCACCGGTTTTGGGATTGCGACCCTGTTTGGCAGGGCGAACATGCATGGAAAAGCTCCCAAAACCACGAATCTCAATGCGCTCACCTTCTGCCAGTGCATCACTGAGATAATCCAGCATGTGGCGAGTCGCCATTTCGATGTCACGCACACTCAGATGGGGATATTGAGCACTAATGTTTTTGATCAATTCTGATTTAGTCATGGATTTAGTCTTCTTTCATAAAATTTTACGCATACATCGGCCTGACGCCACAAAAATTTGCGCTCCGGACCAACACATCATCCAGAGCGCGGACTTACAACTTAACTTTCTTCTTCCTGCTTACGCTTGAGCTGCTCTTTGATCAGATCGCCGAGACTCGTGGTGCCCGTTGCCGCACTGCGTGCATATTGCTGAACAGCCGCCGCTTGCTCTTCATGGGATGGCGCCGCCGTAGCCTCACGTGATTTGGTGCTGAGGGTGAGCGTGCGATTTTTGCGATCGACCATAGCAATGGCGACTTGGATCTTGTCACCAGCGGCCAGAGATTGGCCCTTGTTCAGCTCACGCTGCGGCAAGAAACCTTGAACACCCTCGCCCAGATGAATTTCTGCGCCTCGGCCATCGACCGAAATCACTTCACCTTCCACTAGAGCACCCTTTTCGTTGGCAACAACGAACTGAATGAATGGGTCCGTTTCCATCTGCTTGATGCCCAGACTGATACGCTCGCGTTCCGGGTCGATACTCAGCACCACCGCTTCTAGGGTATCCCCCTTCTTGAAGTCACGAACGGCTTCTTCACCCGTGCGATCCCAAGCCAAATCAGAGAGATGAATCAAACCATCAATGCCGCCATCCAGACCCACAAATACCCCGAAGTCGGTGATACTCTTGATCTGACCGGAAACCCGATCGCCCTTCTGGAAGTTCTGCGCGAAATCATCCCAAGGATTGGGCAAACACTGCTTAATACCCAAGGAAATACGCCGCCGCTCTTCATCGATGTCGAGAATCATCACTTCTAGCTCTTGGCCAACATGCAGCGCCTTGGCCGGATTGATGTTCTTGTTGGTCCAGTCAATTTCGGAAACGTGCACCAAGCCTTCTACGCCTTCTTCGATTTCAACAAAGGCGCCGTAATCGGTAACGTTGGTCACCTTACCGAAAATACGGGTAGATTCGGGATAACGCCGGGCAATATCCCGCCACGGATCTTCTCCGAGCTGCTTCATACCCAAGGAAATACGCCCACGTTCTCGGTCAAATTTGAGGACGAGTACACGCACTTCACCACCGACCGTAACCACTTCGCTGGGATGCTTGACCCGACGCCAGCCCATATCGGTAATGTGCAGAAGACCATCAATACCACCCAAGTCAATAAACGCACCATAATCCGTAAGATTTTTGACTACACCGTCGAGAATCGCACCTTCCTGAATGCTTTCCAGCAGCACACCGCGTTCAGCACTCTGCTCCTGCTCAACCACTGCACGGCGAGACACCACCACGTTGTTGCGCTTGCGATCCAGTTTGATGATTTTCATCTCAAGGTCTTTGCCTTCGAGATAAGCGACATCACGCACTGGGCGCACGTCCACCAGAGAACCCGGTAAGAAGGCGCGTACCCCATCAATACTGACGGTGAAACCACCCTTCACTTTGCCGGTCAGGAAGCCGTGAACCACTGCATTGTCCGTAAAGGATTTTTCCAGATCGACCCAGGTCTTGGCACGGCGGGCTTTTTCGCGGGACAGACGGGTTTCACCCATACCATCTTCCACCAGTTCCAGACAAACTTCTACGGAGTCACCGACTTTGACTTCGATTTCACCTTCAGCATTGCGGAACTGTTCGGCGGGAATAGGACCTTCCGATTTCAGACCCACATCGACAATCACAAAATCGTTATCCACGCGGGTTACAATACCCGTCAGCAACTCACCAGGCTTAAGCCCCTGGGTACTCTGACTTTCTTCAAACATTTCGGCAAAACTGGGTTCAACAAGCACTTCAGCGTTAGGGGTGGTCATAAATTTCAATAGGCCTCATTTACCGGGAGCACCACTGGCGTCCCTTCAATCACTGCTCGATGCCATAACCATGGCGGTTTCAATTCTCTTGCAGGCTGGTTTTTACCCATTCCCGCAAGACCCTGTAAGACTCGGAAACACTTTGAGTGCTGGTGTCGAGGATTCGTGCATCACGGGCGGGCCGTAGTGGCGCGACGCTGCGTTGCTGATCTCGGGCATCGCGCTCCGCAATTTCCGCCACAACGTCGCCGAGATTAGCACTAATGCCCTGTTCCATCAACTGATTTAGACGCCGCTTACCCCTTTCTTCGGCACTGGCCGTCAAGAACACCTTAACGGTAGCGTCCGGAAAAACGATGGTACCCATATCCCTTCCATCAGCAACCAGTCCAGGGGCTTGGGCAAAATCGCGCTGACGCTGCATAAGCGCCGCGCGAACGCCAGGAATAGCCGCTATTTGCGAAGTCAACGCACTGATTTCAGGGGTGCGAATAGCTTCATCAACCACTTGTCCAGCCAGCAGTACCTGCGTCTGTTGGTCGTTTCCGCGAAAGCTCAAGGGAAGACTATGGGACTGCTCAACCAGAGCCTCTTCATCTTCCACAGCAATTTTCGCGCGCTGGGCAGCCAGTGCCAATGCCCGGTATATGGCACCACTATCTAACAAATGCCAACCCAGTTCCTGGGCCAGAAGACGACCCAAGGTTCCCTTGCCGACACCACCCGGACCGTCCAAGGTCACAACTGGAACGATACTCATTCCTCCAGCACGTCCATCATCAACCCCGCTTGTCCCGCCAAAACCGGAAAACTCGGAAAAGAGGTCGCCACATTATTACAATCCAAAATTTCGATCGTGTCAGCAGCGACCAGACCCGCCATAGCGAATGCCATAGCAACACGATGATCACCGTGGCTATCAATCTGCCCGCCCTGTATCTGGGAGGGCGTAATTACGGCACCATCAGGTCGCTCTTCCACCGCGATACCGAGCGCACGTAAGCCCGTGGCCATGACGGCAATACGATCACTTTCTTTAACACGCAATTCCTCCGCACCACTAATGGTGGTTGGTGTTTTAGCGCAAGCGGCGGCAATAAACAGCGCCGGAAACTCGTCAATGGCGAGTGGCACCAGATGCGGAGGAATGTGAATACCCTGCAGCGGCGCATGACGGACGCGAATGTCGGCCACAGGCTCGCCGCCCACTTCCCGCAGCGCGGTCAGATCAATACGCGCCCCCATACGGGTGAGAATTTCGATAATGCCCGTGCGGGTCGGGTTAATGCCCACGCCTTCCAGTACCACATCAGAACCCGGTGCAACAGTCGCGCCGAGCAGAAAAAAGGCTGCCGAAGAAATATCGCCTGGCACCTGCAACTTCTGACCCTGAAGTCTACCACCGCTGTGCAAGCAGGCTGTGGGCCCTGTCTTTTCGACGGCGTAGCCGAAACCTTTCAGCATTTGTTCAGTGTGATCACGGGTCGGCGCGGGCTCCGTCACGCAGGTTTGCCCTGCGGCATACATCCCTGCAAGCAGTACTGCCGATTTTACCTGTGCACTGGCTACAGGTAGATCATACTGGATACCCTGCAAAGGCTGGCCTTGAATGCGTAGCGGAGCTTTGCCATCTTCCGCCGTAATATGCGCGCCCATCGCCATGAGCGGTTGCAAAACCCGCCCCATGGGTCGTCTGTGCAGACTGGCATCACCGACCAGAGTACTGGCAAAAGACTGTCCCGCCAAAACTCCGGCCAGCAGGCGCATAGCCGTTCCCGAATTTCCGCAATCGAGAGGCGCTTGGGGTGCCCGCAATCCCTGCAATCCAACGCCCTGGATACGCAAGTGACCCTGTACTGGGCCTTCTATGGCCACGCCCATTGCGCGGAAAGCCGCAATAGTCGCCAACACATCATCGCCTTCCAGCAAGCCCTCAACTTCGGTAACTCCCTCAGCCAGAGCACCCAGTATTACCGAGCGATGGGAAATAGATTTATCGCCGGGAACCTGAAAACGGCCCTTCAGCGATGCACCAGGGTGAACACGATAGTGGATTTTCATTCAGGAATGCGCCAGAGGAAAATGAAATTGTCTTCGGATGTTGCGGCCTTTGGTTAAGAGACCTGCCAAGGCTTGCGTATCGTCTTTTTGTAGGATCACTTCGGCAGCGGCGAGGTGTTGCTGTAGCGCTTGTAATTGCTGACAAAGAGCATGCCGATTTTCCCGCAGAATCTCGGTCCAGAGCCTCGGATCAGAATCCGCGATACGCGAAAAATCGCGCAAACCACCTCCGGCCAGGTTTTTAAGCCGTGAGGCATCCGCTTCCAAACCGGCCATGTAAGTGAAAGCCAGTAAATGCGGAAGGTGGCTGGTAGCGGCCAAAGCTGTGTCATGCGCTGGCGGCGACATCTCCAGAACATCCGCACCCAGAAACCTCCAGAAGGCACGTATTTTTTGTAAGGCTTCGACACTGGTAACGCCGGCCTGTGGCGTCAGCACGACCTGCGCGCCACGATACAAATCTTCACGCGCCGCAGCAAAGCCTGTTTTCTCGCTGCCAATCACGGGATGAGCAGCCACAAAGCGTGCGCCCAGCAGTTCCGCACCGCGTTCAGCGATAGCGCTTTTGGTGCTCGCGACATCACTCACGATGGCTGTATCCGAAACCCGTTGTGCAATCTCTGAAAGCTGCATCAGCAACACCGCTGGCGGCGTTGCCAACACCACCAAATCGGCGTCTTTGAGTGCTTCAGACAAGACGACCGTTAATTTTATTTGCCAAGATTCTGCCTCGGCGCGCAACGTTTGCAGAGCCTTGTCACCACCATGCAAACAGGCCGCAATATCTCCAGTATATCCAGCAGCCCGCAAGGCTTTGGCAACACTCCCTCCCATGAGGCCCAGGCCAACAATGGCCACCCGCCGGAAGGGAAAAGCCATCATTTTACAGTTCGCGGCCAATCGCCACGGCAACTTTACGCAAATCATCCATCAGGGTCGCCAGCTGCTCAGGACTGAGTGCCTGATCCGCATCACACCAAGCCTCTTCTGGACAAGGGTGAGACTCCACCAGTAAGCCATCGGCACCTGCCGCAATGGCCGCTTTGGATAGTGCTGGCACCAACCAAGCTTTACCTCCTGCGTGGCTGGGATCGACGATGACCGGGAGATGGGTTTCTTTTTTGAGGACTGGAATTGCCGTGACATCCAGCACATTGCGGTAAGAAGTCTCAAAAGTCCGGATGCCGCGCTCCGCAAAAATGATTTTATGATTCCCGTGGGCCGCAATATATTCTGCCGCCATCAACCATTCCTTGACCGTTGCACTAAGACCCCGCTTGAGAATCACCGGCACGTCCAGACGACCCACCTCTTTGAGCAAATCAAAGTTCTGCATGTTACGGGTGCCGATTTGGATGAGATCCACACCTTTTTCGAGGAAAAGATCAATTTTTCGGACATCCATCAATTCGGTCACGATGGGTAGATCAAAGGCATCGGCAGCAGTCCGAAAGTAATCAAGACCCTCATCACCCACGCCCTGAAACGTATAGGGACTGGTCCGAGGTTTAAAGGCACCGCCGCGCATCAGACGGCAACCCGCTTTTTTGACGGCTTCGGCGGAGCGTAGCATTTGCTCCGGCGTTTCTACCGAGCAAGGACCGGCGATCACCTGGATCTGCTTACCACCAATGGGAATACCCCGAACTTCCACAATGGTATCAGTAGACTTGAATTCACGACTAACCAGCTTGTACGGCTTGAGAATGGGCATGACTTGTTCCACTGCGGGTAAAGATTCCAATGCACCTTCTGGCAACAGGCGTTCATCGCCCAGCAGGCCCACCACCGTACGTTCCGAGCCCGTACTGACCATCGGCTGCAGGCCATAATGGCGAATCCGCTCCAGCAACTGTTCCATCTGCTCTGCGCTCGCTTGCGGTTTGACAATGACGATCATGGGGTTATAGGACCTCGCCCAGCATTTTCAGAAAACGATGATTTTCCACCGGCAGGCCCACACTAACCCGCAGATGATCCGGCATGCCGTAGGGGGTAAGGGGTCGGACAATAACCCCCCGATGGAGCAGTGCGTCATAAACACGCTGTCCACCCCCCGGTACGGCGAAGGCGACAAAGTTGCCTGCAGGCGGCAGAATTGTCAATCCAAGATTACGCAATCCCTCCACCAGTGTTTGCAACCCGACCCGGTTATTAGCCCGGGTAGCTTGCAGATGCGCTTGGTCGAGTAAAGCAGCATGCGCCGCTACTTGCGCCAGCGTATTGATATTGAAAGGTTGCCGCACACGTTCCATGACCGCAATTAAATCGGGATGACCCATACCGTAACCACAGCGCAACCCAGCAAGACCATAAGCTTTAGAAAAAGTCCGGGTGACCAGCAGATTACTGAAACGCCCGAGCCACTGCCGACCATCTGGATATGCATCATCATCCATCAACTCGAGATAGGCTTCATCCAATACCACCAAAGCATGGGCAGGAACGCTATCTATAAATGTTTCGAGCGCTGCCGCCGGCAGCTGCGTGCCTGTCGGATTATTCGGATTGGCAATAAATACCAGCCGGGTACGCGCATTCAGCAAGGCCGCCATGGCGGCCAGATCATGCCCATAGTTCTGCGCTGGCGCCCTTCGGACTATGGCACCACTGGCTTGGGCAGCAATGGCGTAGGCGGCAAAAGCATATTGAGAAACAATCACCTCGGTTCCAGGCCCGGCAAAAGCACGGACCGCCATTTCTATAACCTGATCCGAACCGTTACCAAAAATAAATTGCTGGGGTTCGAGATCATGCTGTTCGGCCAAACGTGCCCGCAGCTCTGGCGCCCCACCCTCGGGATACAGCGCCAGACTCGGCAAAGCCGCATGGATTGCGGATAGCGCCAATCGACTCGGCCCCAGCGGGTTTTCATTAGAAGCGAGTTTAATGGCATCGCGGATGCCCAGTTCCCGCTCCAGTTCAGCCAAGGGTTTACCGGGTTGATACGGTTGCAAGTCTGCCACTCCTGCTGCCGCATATTCCAAAAAATTCAGCGCCATTAAAAAACCGCCTTGGGGTAGCTCCCCAGACAACGATAAAAAGAGGCTTGCGAAGCCAATGCATCCAATACCGCAATCACGGTCGGATCTTGGCAATGCCCGAGTAAATCCAGATAAAACACGTACTCCCAGATCGCTGATCGGGCTGGCCTGGATTCAATGCGCGTGAGGCTAACCTCGGCATTCGCCAAAGGTGACAGGAGTGCGTGCAAACTTCCGGGACGATTGATACCCGCCACTACCAGACTGGTTTTATCCATCCCTGTAGGCCGCGTCGCAATTTTACCGATCACCAGAAAGCGCGTGGTGTTTTCTGGATTATCTTCAATACCCGCTTCCAACACCGGCAAAGCATAGTTTTCTGCCGCCACCGTAGTTGAAATCGCCGCGCCTTCGGCATCCACCGCAGCACGTTCTGCCGCCACCGCATTACTGGGGACATCCACCAGTTCTACCTGAGGCAGGTGAGCGGCCAACCACTGTCGGCATTGAGCGCGCGTTTGATAGTGAACATACACCCGCCGAATGTTTTCCATGGGAATGCGGGCAAGAAGATTGTGGACAATGCGCAATTGCACCTCGCCACAGATCTGCAGCGGATAATCCAGCAATAGATCTAGGGTGAGATTCACCGAACCCTCAGTACTATTTTCTACTGGCACCACGCCAAAATGCGCTCCGCCGCTATCTACTAGACGAAAAATCTCCGCAATACCCACCGTCGGCTGAAAAAATGCCGAACGACCAAAATGCTTTTGTGCGGCCATCTGCGAAAATGTACCCGCTGGCCCCAGATAGGCCACCCGCAGGGGCTCCTCTAGAGCGAGGCCCGCCGAGATAATTTCACGATAAATGGTCGCCACCTGCGCATCCGTGTAAGGACCAGGATTTTCGAGCATGATCCGTCGGAGAATTTCGGATTCGCGGTCGGGATGATAAAAATGACGGTCTTCGGCAACACGCTTGACCTCACCGACTTCGAGCGCCAGACGGCCCCGCTCCGCGAGTAGGGACAATAGGTTGCTATCGACCGTATCAATAGCCGCACGTAACTCCGCCAGAGTTCTCAGGGTTGCGGTCAAAGCCCTCTCCTAAACGTGGCGGCGGGCAAAATCCCGCATAAAATCTGTCAAAGCCAGCACCCCCGCTTCCGGCATGGCATTATAAATAGAGGCACGCATCCCACCCAGTAGACGATGACCTTTAAGTTGCAGCAAATGATTGGCATCCGCTTCGTCGAGAAAAGCTTTATCCAGAGCGGCGTTGTGCAGTGTAAAAGGCACATTCATGAGCGAACGATTCCGCCTCTCAATCGTATTACGGTAGAACCCTTCCGAGTTATCTATAGCGTCGTAGAGTATGGCGGCCTTGCGCTGATTTCTTTCGGCCATAGCCGTAAGACCACCGGTCGCTTTCAGCCATTTGAAGACCAGTCCCGCCACATAAATCGCAAAAGTGGGCGGCGTATTGTGCATGGAGTCTTCTTTCGCCTGAACCGCATAATCCAGCATGGTGGGCGTCGTAACGGGAGCATGGCCCAGCAGGTCATCACGAACGATCACTAAAGTCAGTCCGGCTGGACCGATATTTTTTTGCGCACCCGCATAAATGAGTCCAAAACGACTGACCTCTACCGGCTTAGAGAGAATGTGCGAAGACGCATCACTCACTAGAGGAATGTCCCCCAGTTCCGGCACAAAATCGAACTCTACGCCGCCGATGGTTTCATTACCGGCAATATGCACATAAGCCGTATCGGCGCTAATCCGCCATTCCGACTGCGGCGGCACCAGACGCGCCCCTTGGTTGGCATTTGAGGCAGACACTTCTACCGTTGCAAAGCGACGCGCTTCGTTGAGCGCCTTTTCGGACCAGACACCCGTCTGCACATAACTCGCCCGCTGGTGGCCGCGAAGCAGATTGATGGGCACCATAGCAAACTGGAGCGTGGCTCCACCCTGCAAAAACAACACGCGATAATTATCGGGAATATGCATCAAATCGCGGAGATCCTGCTCGGCCTCGGCAATAATCTGCATGTAGTCGGCACCACGATGACTCATTTCCATAATGGAAATACCCCGACCATGCCAGTCGAGCATTTCCGCTTGTACTTGCTCCAGCACTGCATGCGGCAACATGGCTGGCCCCGCACCAAAATTATACACCGGTTGATTCATGGTTTATTCCTCGGGCAGTTGCGTCTGCTCCGCCTCCTCATCTTCGCTCTCGGCAATCAGCGCCATACCAGCAAGTTGCTCACCCTCGCCCAGATTAATCAACCGCACACCCTGAGCATTGCGCCCGGTTCGACGAATACTGTCTACGGCGATGCGGATCAAGGTGCCGTGGTCGGACACCAGCATCAGCTCATCTTGCTCGTTAACGGCCAACGCCCCCACAACATGACCATTGCGCGCATTGGTCTGAATGGCGATAACGCCCTTACCGCCGCGATTGGTCCGCCGGTAATCTTCGACCGGGGTGAGTTTGCCATAGCCATTGGCTGTTGCTGTGAACATGACCTGAGAGGCATCCACCAACTGCGCCGAGATAACCCGATCCTCATCCGCCAAACGGATGCCGCGCACCCCACGAGCATTGCGTCCCACTGCCCGAATGTTATCTTCCGGGAAACGCACCGACATCCCATGCCGGGTAAATAACATAAATTCGCGCTGACCATCGGAGAGACAAACCCCCACCAAGCGATCTCCGTCGTCGAGATTGATGGCATTGATCCCTTGGCTGCGCGGGCGGGAATAATCCATCACCGGCGTCTTTTTGACGACTCCAAGCGAAGTCACCATGCAGACAAACTGCCCCTCGGTAAAATCCCGCACCGGCAACACCGCAGTAATTCGTTCAGTCGGCGCCAGCGACAACAGATTCACAATCGGCTTGCCTTTTGCACCGCGACCGGCTTGAGGGAGCTGATAAACCTTCTGCCAGAAAACCTTGCCCAAATTACTAAAAAACAAACAATAAGCGTGAGTGGAAGCACAAAACATCCGCTCCACAAAATCTTCTTCTTTGGTAGCCGTGGCCATCTTGCCCTTACCACCACGGCGCTGCGCATTAAACACCGTCACCGGTTGGGCCTTGATGTATCCGGCGTGCGTGAACGTCACCACCATCTCTTCTTCCGTAATCAGATCTTCGGTAGAAATGTCTCCCGTATCCGCCACGATTTCACTGCGCCGGGCATCCCCATATTGATCACGAATAGCCACCAGCTCTTCCCGAATGACTTCCATCAGTCGGGTATGAGAAGCCAAAATTTCCAGAAACTCGCGAATCCGGTCCAGCAAATTCAGATACTCGTCACGAATTTTGTCCTGCTCCAGACCGGTGAGGCGGTGCAGACGTAAATCAAGAATCGCCTGCGCCTGAATTTCAGAAAGATGGTACCCATCTGCCTGCATACCCTCCGAGGGCTCGCCGCGTTCTACCAGCAAGGCCTCTACCATACCCGGCGCCCAAGCACGCGCCAGCATTTGCGCCTTGGCTTCGGCAGGGTTTGCGGCCGCACGAATCAAACTAATCAGCGGATCAATATTGACCAGCGCCACCGCCAGACCTTCGAGGACATGGGCACGATCACGCGCTTTCTTCAATTCAAACACGGTCCGTCGGGTAACCACTTCCCGACGATGCTGAATAAATGCCTGCAATAAATCCCGGAGGCCCAGAGTACGCGGCGCACCATCCAACAAGGCGACCATATTGATGTTAAACACGCTCTGCATGGCCGTATGCTGATACAGATTGTTTAGCACCACATCAGCATTGGCATCACGCTTGAGCTCAATGGCGATACGCATGCCCGACTTGTCCGACTCGTCGCGCAAATCACTGATCCCTTCCAGGCGCTTTTCCTTGACCATTTCGGCGATGCGCTCAATGAGCCGAGCTTTATTCACCTGATAGGGCAATTCTGAAATGATAATACTCTGGCGATTGGTTTTATTGTCCGTTTCAAAATCACTACGGGCACGCATCACCACCCGACCACGGCCCGTGCGATAAGCATCGAGACTACCAGCACGACCGTGGATAAAGCCCGCCGTGGGGAAATCCGGGGCGGGTACCAGTTCAAACAAGGTTTCATCGGCCACCTGCGGATCATCCACCATCGCGAGGCAAGCATTGATGACTTCCGTCAGGTTATGAGGCGGAATATTGGTAGCCATGCCCACCGCAATGCCCGCCGAGCCGTTGATGAGCAGATTGGGAATACGCGCAGGCATAACCAGCGGCTCCCATTCTTTCTCGTCGTAATTGGGCCCGAAATCGACGGTTTCTTTTTCCAGATCCGCCAGCATTTCATGGGCAATACGGGACATCCGCACTTCGGTATAACGCATGGCGGCTGGACTGTCGCCATCGACGGAGCCAAAGTTACCCTGACCATCAATAAGCGGATAACGCATGGAGAAATTCTGCGCCATTCGCACCATGGTGTCATAAACAGCCGTATCCCCATGGGGATGATACTTACCAATGACATCACCGACTACACGCGCCGATTTTTTGTAAGGCTTGTTCCAGTCGTTACTCATCTCGTGCATGGCGAAAAGTACCCGACGATGGACCGGCTTCAGGCCATCACGCGCATCGGGAAGCGCACGTCCCACAATCACGCTCATGGCGTAATCGAGGTAGGACTGACGCATTTCTTTTTCGAGACTGACGGGAATAGTTTCTTTGGCGAAGTCTATCATGTGGCGAACGGATATCCCTGAGTATTTTCAACGCGGCATTATGCCACAGCAGGACTAATCCTGCATGTTTCCACTTTGCAGCGCACGAAGACTTTGCAGATATTCCGGATAAGCCACACCGCGCTCCGTAATAATGGCGGCAATCAGGCTCGCCGGAGTGACATCAAACGCTGGATTTCGCACCTCCACAGCCAGCGGAGCCACCTGACGTCCAGCGCATTGCTGCACTTCTTCGGCGGGGCGCTCTTCAATAATGATGCCCTCGCCACTGGGCATGGCAAAGTCCACCGTACTTAACGGTGCCGCCACGTAAAAAGGAATATGGTGATACTGAGCCAACACGGCGAGGCTATAGGTTCCGATTTTATTGGCTGCATCGCCATTGGCAGCAATGCGATCCGCACCGACGATAACCGCCTGGATCAGCCCCTGCTGCATGAGATAAGCAGCAGCACTGTCCGCGTTCAAATGAAAAGCAATCCCATCTTTTTGCAGCTCCCAAGCGGTAAGTCGAGCGCCCTGCAGCCAGGGACGGGTTTCATCGGCATAAATATGCAGATGCTTTCCGGCAGAAATACTGGCTCGAATAACCCCAAGAGCCGTTCCATAACCCCCGGTAGCCAGACTACCGGTATTGCAGTGCGTTAATACACCGCCCTGCTGAGGCATGAGCTCCGCGCCGTAACGACCCATGCGCTGATTATCCGCAATATCTTGCGCTAAAAGATCATGCGCTGCCTGCAACAAGGCTGCCGCCGCCTGTTCTGCCGTGGTGTGTGTTTGCGCTAAGACCAGTTGTCGATCAGTTGCCCACGCCAGATTGACTGCCGTCGGGCGCGCCGCTTTGATTTCGGTCGCAGCACCCTGCAGACGCGCCTGCCAATCTTTCAGTCCTCGCATTTCTTGTACCGCCAAGGCCATCGCGTAAGCGGCCGTCACCCCAATCGCGGGGGCTCCGCGCACCACCATCTGGGTAATGGCCACGGCCACTTCCCGATAGTCGCTCAGGTTCAACCAGATTTCTTGCTGCGGCAACAAACGCTGATCCAGCAGACAAAGCTGGTCCTCTTCCCAACGAATAGCGCGGATATTATCGACAATGGGCACAGCAAACCTCCTCAATGACTGAATGGCGTAGCTTCAGAATGGTGTTCAATATACGGATCACCGAAAAGCCTGTAAAATGCCGCGCAATAACCATTTCCTCGATTCTCGGGGCCACCCGCTTTCACCATCAGGTTCTTTAACCATGCCCCATACCTACCCCGCTCTGCGCCTGCGTCCGAAGGAAGACCGTCGTCTTCGTGCTGGTCATCTCTGGATTTACAGCAACGAAATCGACGTGGTCAAAACCCCGCTCAACGCCATTACTCCGGGTAGCGTCTGCCGCATAGAAGACGCGCAAGGCAAAGCACTCGGCCTCGCGCACGTCAACCCACACACGCTGCTTTGCGCTCGCTTACTCAGTCGTGATCCGCATATCGTGATTGATGAAACGTTTTATCATACCAAGTTGCATCAAGCCCTGCTCATGCGCGAACGTCTTTTTACCGCACCTTTTTACCGTCTCATCCATGGTGAGGGCGATGGTTTACCCGGCCTAATTATTGATCGCTATGAAGACACCCTAGTAGTCCAGGCGGGCAGCTTGGGAATGAATCAGGATTTACCCCTCATTAGCGCGGCCCTGCAAAACTTGCTGAATCCCAGCGGGATACTTCACAAAGCCAGCGGTATCGCACGTCGCCTTGAAGGCTTGGAAGACCGAGTGGAAGTGTTGTTCGGTCACGTTCCAGAACGCCTGCCGGTCTGGGAGAATGGGTGTCTTTTTGAAATGGACCCCCGCGCCGGTCAAAAAACCGGATGGTTTTACGACCATCGCGCTAACCGTCGCCACCTACTCGACTTTGCATCAGGCCGCCGGGTTTTGGACTGTTTTGCCTATCTAGGCGCTTTTAGCATTCCTCTGGCTAAAGCAGGTGCCACCGAAGTCACCGCCGTGGATAGTTCCGCCTCGGCGCTGGCCCTCCTCGAAGAAAATGCCCAGCGCAACCAAGTCACCAATCTGCAGACGATTCATGGGGATGCCATGGAGACACTCGCCAATCTTCGGGATCGCGGCGCACAGTTTGACCTCATCGTTCTTGACCCTCCGGCCTTGATCAAATCCAAAAAGGACTTCAAGGAAGGCAGCATTGCCTATCGGCGCTTCAACGACATGGCCATGCGCTTGTTGGCCCCCGGCGGCATCCTCTTTACCGCCTCCTGTTCGCACCATCTCAACCGTGAAACCCTGCTCGGCCAGATTGCTTTTGCCGCACAACGCGGAGATTACGCGATTATCGGTGAAGGTACCCAAGACATGGATCACCCCATTCATCCTGCCGTACCAGAAAGCAGCTACCTAAAAGGTTTTTTCATCCACCGCCGAGAAGCTATTCCCGAAGACTTGACCTGAGCATCTAAGCACGCGGCTCTTTCTTGTCGCCATGCCAGATGACAGGTACAATCGCGCCCACGCCGTTGTAGCTCAGTCGGTAGAGCAACTGATTCGTAATCAGTAGGTCAGAGGTTCGATTCCCCTCAACGGCACCATATAAAACAGGCACTTAGAAAAACTTTCTAGGTGCCCTTTCTATTTTTCTGGACATTTTCTGGACATTACGCTTTGGTGAGCAGGATAATAAGTCACCGATGTGGGTGACGCATTGCTGAACATTGCGAGGGAGTCGTGTCCAGAATTGTCCAGATGGCGGTGCAATGATGGCCGGTTTCTATGAACAAACCGACCAAGACGGTATTACGATTGGCTGGCAAGCCAAGGTAAGGCGCAAAGGCTACCCGACCCAGTCCAAGGTTTTTAGGATAAAACGAGAAGCCGAGGCTTGGGCGCGGTCTATCGAATCAGAAATGGAT
>Ga0172382_10000096_pt1 | contig 146203 bp, 146 predicted proteins | sample Leawel138RmetaG_FD_122245 | JGI IMG/M metagenome (GOLD analysis project Ga0172382, IMG submission 122245) | Leachate microbial communities from a municipal landfill in Southern Ontario, Canada - Leachate well 138R metaG | ecosystem: Engineered > Solid waste > Landfill > Unclassified | place... | reverse complement strand
GCGTCCATTGCGCCTCGCTCAACTCGTACCGCTTCACGCCCACCATAGCCTCCGCTCAATCGCGAAAACCTGTAAATCAGCAATCAAGCCTCTTGGGAATCCTGAATGTCGATCGGCGCTAGGAGTCCGCGACTGGGAAAGAGGAAGCCATTGATGAAGCTGGATAGCCACGCGCGCCTGATCCATATGGATGCCCTGCGCGCGTTTTGTATGCTGTTTGGCATCATGGTGCATGCGGCTACCATCGCGGACAATCCCTTTTTCACTTTTGTAAAGGATGCCAGCAATCTGTTCCGGATGGCGACGTTCATGCTCATTTCCGGATTTTTCACAGCCCTCGTCGCAACGCGTAGCGCCGATATCTCCACTTATTACCGTGGGCGGATGCGCGTGTTGGTGTTTCCGCTGGTTTCAACTCTTTTGCTGCTCAATCCGGTTACGACCTGGCTCATTCATATCTGGCATAATAATTTCATGGGGTTTGGCGAATGGCTCGGCGGTGGCTGGCGCTCCCCGACACGAGGCAATGATGTCTGGCATCTGCACTTGTGGTTTTTGTTTTCGCTGATCGCCTACGCACTCGTAACCCCGGCCCTGTTGCTCCTGTTCCGCCGCCCCTTCATGTCGCGTACACTCGATCACTATTGCGATCTGACCTCGGGCTGGACGGCGTGGGCGAATGTGGCGCTGGTGGCCGTAGGCGTCGCAGGCTGCCGGCTCATTCACGACAAGCTGACCGGACCACTTTCCGCTGACACGCCCTTTGGCTGGATCGAATCAGCGACGCTAACTTATTTTTCATATTTTGTTCTTGGATTGCTGGCGTTTCTGAACCGGCGGCTTTTCGCCTCGCTCCATATATGGAGCTGGACGGGCCTGATCCTGTTCACGGGGCTTTATCTGATGACGCGTCATGTCGATCTCGGATTGCCACGTGCACCGGAGCGGATGCTATATTGGATTGCCGGTTCGGGCCTCACCATGTTTATCATTTGCGCGCTGATGTATGTATTCCAGCGTTGGGTTAACAAACCCGGTGCGGTGTTGCGATTTCTGGTTGATGGATCTTACACTTTTTATCTGGTTCATATGACCGTGATTTATCTTCTGGCGCACCTGTTCACTGGCATCACGAATAACGTCTATGTTATCTATGGGCTTCTCATTCTCGTCGGCACGCCTGTTTGCTTCGCCATCCACCACTATCTGATTGCGCCGGTGCCGTTGTTGCGATGGATGTTTAATGGCAAGCGGACACCGGGCTCCGGTCGCGCACCGGCTTCGACTTCCTGATACGCGCCAGCATTTGCCGCACTGTCAGGTGCAAACGCGGGTGCCGCCAGCCTGGCCATAGCGCCGCCATCGGGGTGAGGACAAAATCGCGCTCCGCCATGGCATAGTGCGGCAGGATGAAACCGCGCGCGCGGATCTCCAGTTGCTCAACGGCAATCAGATCCAGATCGAGTACGCGAGCCGCCCAGCGGCGGCTGCGACGTCGACCGAAATCTTCCTCTATCTGTTTGCAACATAACAACAATTCCTGTGGACTACCCTGCCACAAGCCCAATACCGCGCTGTTGGCGAAACGCCGGTGGGATGGGCCAACCGGCGCGGTTTCGATGATCGGCGCCCGAGTCATCACACGAAAGCCCCCGGCTTCCAAAGCCTCTGTCGCCGCTTTTAGAATGGCCGGCGGTCGCCCATGATGACCATGGCAACGGTTGGAACCAAGCGCGACGACGGCACGCAATGGCTTGCCGGATACCTGTTTGCTAGAAGGCTGCATGAATCGTGATTTTCCACCCCCCGACTGCCCCTTGTGCCCGCGCCTCGTTGCCCTGCGTCAGGAGCAACGCCTGGCGCATCCCGAATGGCATAATGCGCCGGTGCCAGATTTCGGCGATCCCGATGGCTGGCTGGCGATCGTCGGCCTTGCGCCGGGCCTTTCCGGGGCCAATGCAACGGGACGACCGTTCACCGGCGATGGCGCAGGATCGTTGTTGTTTGGCACGCTTCAGGAACTGGGTTTTGCGCAAGGCACTTACGGCGGCCACGCTGCAGACGGATTGTGTTTGCGCGATGTGCTGATCACCAACGCCGTCCGTTGTGTGCCGCCGGGCAACAAGCCGGTGCCAGCCGAAATCCATGCCTGCCGACCGTTTCTGTTCAACAGTTTGCGCGGCATGCCCAACTTGCAGGTGGTGCTGGCGCTTGGCGAAATTGCCCACCAGTCTGCCGTGAAGGTGCTGGGTGGAAAATTGCCGAAAGTGCGCTTCGCCCATGGCGCGGTGCACCAGCTGCACACCGGCTATGTGCTGGTGGACAGCTACCATTGTTCGCGCCTCAACCAGAATACCGGCCGGCTGACCGACGCCATGTTCCGCGATGTGATCGCGCTCGCGGTGGCTCAAAGATCCTCGACCAGCCGACCGTAAAGCTCCGGACGACGGTCACGGAAAAAGCCAAAGGCGGCACGGTGGCGGGCGATCGTATCGAGATCGAAGCTGGCGGTGATGCTGCCTTCGGATTCCGTGTCCATTTCCACTGCCATATCGCCGCGCTGATCGGCAATGAAGCTGTTTCCGTAAAATTTCTGGCCATTTTCGGTGCCGACGCGATTGCTGGCGACCACCGGCACGACATTGGACACGGCATGGCCGACCATCGCCCTGACCCATAGCCGCCGGGTATCCAGGGACGGATCATGCGGCTCTTCACCGATCGCGGTTGGGAAAAACAGCACATCCGCGCCCATCAGCATCATCGCGCGCGCCGTTTCCGGATACCATTGATCCCAGCAGATCCCGACCCCCACCGTGCCGTGGCGCGTTTCCCAGACCCTGAAGCCGGTATTGCCCGGGCGGAAATAGAATTTTTCCATATAGCCCGGTCCGTCAGGAATATGGCTTTTCCGATAGACACCCATCACCTGACCCTGATCGTCGATCATGGCCAGGCTGTTGTAATAATGATGGCTGTCCTGCTCGAAAAAGGAACAGGGAATATAGACATGTTCTTTACGTGCGACTTCGCGCATGGCTTCCACCGCCGGGTGGCTGCCTGCAGGGCGGGCGGTGGCGAACAGGTCTTCATCCTGGCTCGTGCAGAAATAATAGCCGTCAAACAGCTCAGGCGGCAGAATAATCTGCGCACCCTTGGCTGCCGCCTCGCGCACAAGTGTCGCGGCGCGGGCGATATCCGTATCGCGGTTATTACTCATCGCCATTTGCACGGCACCTACGTGGATCACGCTTATATCTCCGGCACTTGCTGGGTGATGCAATGGAAGCTGCCGCCACCCGTCAGAATATGATTTGCCTGAAGGCCAGTAACGCGATGGCGAGGGAAGGCTTTTTCCAGTGCCCGCACTGCCGCGCCATCATTCTCTGCGCCGTACAACGGCACTACAACCTGACCATTGGCGACCACGAAATTCATATAGGAGGCCGGGACGATTTCACCATCCCGCATCAGAAGGCCGACCGATGGCATATCGAGAATGACTACCCCTGCCGCCTCTGCTCGCCGGCGTGCATCGGCATAGACGGCGGCGTTCGGATCATCCGGCCCCGCCGATACCGGCAACAGCAAGGTGCCGGGCGCGGCGAAGCGCGCCAGATTATCGACATGCCCATCCGTATGGTCGTTCAGCAGGCCATCGCCCAGCCAGATCAGCCGGCGCACGCCCAGCGCCTCGCGCAGATGTTGTTCCATCACCTGCCGCGTAACGCCGGGGTTGCGGTTGGGATTCAGCAGACATTGTTCGGTGGTGACGAACAGTCCGGAACCGTCGCCATCGATAGCCCCGCCCTCCAGCACGAAATCATGCTCGGCAAGCGTGGCGCCAGCATGACCCGCGACCGCTTGCGCGACACCCGCATCGCCCTCGAGTTCGTATTTGCCGCCCCAGCCGTTGAAGATAAATCCTGCGGCGCGTTCCGCCGTCAGGAATACCGGCGCGGTATCGCGAAGCCAGATATCGCCGAAGGGCAGATGCAAGACTTCGACATCCGCGCCCGCCGTCGCTGCGCGCGCGGCGGCAACCGCCTCTTCCGTCGCCGCCAGCAGTTTTATTGGAACGGTCGCCGCCAATGTTCGCATCATCGCCGTCACTTCAGCGCGAGCCGGTTCCAGATCATCCAGCCACAGATCGGCGTGCGATGGAAAGGCGGTATAAAGCGCGCGTTGCCGCGCCCATTCAGCAGGAGGGGGATTCGTCATGCGCTGCCCTTTAGCGCCCGGCGCGCAATAAATCCACGCGTGACCGAAAAGGATGGAGTACGGAAAATAAAAAGCCGCCGGCCGGATGGCCAGCGGCTTTCTCTATTATGATGATTTCAATCGGGTTCAGGCGGCGACGGCGCGGCGGCGACGCAGCGCGCCACCCACCAGACCGAAACCGGCGATCATCATCGCCCAGGTCGCCGGCTCGGGAACGACATTGGCATCCGGCACGAAGGTCGTGACCGGCGTTTGCGTCATCTGGACGGTTCCCGCATCCGCGAAATTCAGCCCGGTGACAAACGCCGTGACATTGGTGGGGTCGAGAGCGTTGGCGACGTCGATACCCCGAAGCGCAAAGCCGGTGATGCCATCTTCATAACCGAACAGGCTGGTGAAATCGAACAGCACACCGCCCAGGGCCGTGCCCAGGAACGTCGTCATGTCCAGCGTCCAGATTTCATAGCCATCGACGTCAAACGTCAGGTCCGGGAACAGCGCCGAGAGGATGTTCGGGCCGCTTTGCACCGCATAATCATAGCCGGTGGTGATAAAGGGATCGATAAAGACCGTTTCGTTGGGCGTCGCGACGAATTCGAACTGAAACTCGCCATTGGGGCCGATGTTGCCAGGCAACAGCGGCTTGTCAGCCGAGGAACCATCACCAATGACGCTGTTATCCAGCAGCAGGCCGCTGAATGCGAGCCCGCTATCATAGGCCGTATCAGACCAGTTGGCGACGCCGAAACGCAGTTGATAGGAACCGGCCTGCTGCACCGTATAAACGGATTCTACCCACCCCGTATAACCGCAACCGCTGCTATAGCAGCTCCCCGAAGATCCGCCCAACGCGCTCCACGACGGGCCGCCCGGCGTGATATACACATTGCCAGGATTCAGCACCGCTTCCAGATCCGGCAGTTCGAGGCCAGGCGCGATCACATTTCCAGCGGGCTTGGTGCGAGCAGTGAACAGATTGGCGGCAACGTTCGTGCTGCCGGCGTTCAGCAATTGCGCAAAGCTGTAGTCGGCAAACCCCGCGCCGTCACTGGTCACATAGTTGAACCAGAAGCGCACTTCCTGGCCAGCGGTGGCAAAAAATGGATCGGAGATGAGTTCCGAGCCGTTGGTTGCGCCATCGGAATAGCCGGCAATCCGCGCGGCCCCTTGCTGCCCCTGAAAGGTCGATACCCAGTCATAGCTGCCGTCCCCGGTGGGGGCCGGCGTCACCACGCCATCGGCGATTCCACCGGGCAGGGAACTGCCACAATTACCGATGCACGTATCCGCCTGCGCGGGAACCGCAAACAGCAAACCCGTAGCCAGCGCCGCAAGCGCGGCGGTCGAATAATTTTTCATCGAAACACCCCTGTTCCATCCGATGTTACAAAAATCTGATGTATCCAGATGGCCCCGGCGCCTTCGCCAGAACGTACCATTTTGGATTAGTTTTATTTAACCCTTGAAAACTTTCAGGTCAAGGAGGAATGTTTGTTGCCTACCTGTCATTGAAAGCGCAAAAAATACCAATTTTCTCGAGGAGAAAAGCAATGTTTCACGGTCAATGCCATTGTGGCGCAATACAATATGAAATGCCCGAGAATATTCTTTACCATACGCTCTGCCATTGTACCGATTGCCGCCGACACTCCGGCGCGCCGCTGGTTGGCTGGGCGGCTGTACATACAGACGAATTGCGTGTTTCCGGCACGGCGAAAATCTACAAATCATCGCAGAATGGGCGGCGGCATTTCTGCTCCGAATGCGGCACCGGCCTGTTTTACACGAACGAGGAGATACTGCCAGGCATCACCGACGTTGCCAGTGGCACGCTCGACGATCCCGACCGGCTGCCCCCGCAAGCGCACATCCAGGCCGCCGAGCGACTCGCCTGGATGCGCGACATCTCAGCCCTGCCGGAATTCGCCCGCTACCCGGATTAGTCGCCGCGGAAATCAGACCACGCCGCGCTGGCGATATGCGGTGCGCACACTGTCCAGCGGCACCAGATCGCCGCGTTTTTCGATGTGCCAGAAGGTCCAGCCATTGCAGGACGGCAACCCTTGCGCCGCCGCGCCCAACTGATGGATCGAGCCGGAACGACCGTTCATCATCAGCGAGCCATCGGCCCGCACCCTGGCGCGATAGCGACGCTTCATATCGGTAAGCGTCGCGCCAGGGCGCAGCAAACCAGCCTCCACCAGCGCCCCGAACGGGACGCGCGGCGCGGCGCGGGCGTCTTCGGTGACGATACGATCCTGCGGCGCCAGCGGTTTCACCCGCGCGATGCGGGCGCGGGCGACGTCGGCATAATGCGCGTCCTGTTCGATGCCGATAAAACGGCGATTGAGCAGGCGGGCGACCGCGCCGGTTGTGCCAGAGCCGAAAAATGGATCGAGCACCACATCGTCTTCCACCGTGGTGGACAGCAGCACGCGGTACAACAGGCTTTCGGGTTTTTGCGTCGGGTGCGCCTTCACACCATCAATCTTGACCCGTTCCGTCCCGGAGCAAATCGGAATCACCCAGTCCGAGCGCATTTGCACATCTTCATTGGCGGTCTTCATGGCGCGATAGTTGAAACGGACCCGCGATTGTGCCGATTTCGCCGCCCAGATCAAGGTTTCATGGGCGTTGGTGAAGCGCGTACCGCGAAAATTCGGCATCGGATTGGCCTTGCGCCACACAATGTCGTTTTGAATCCAGTAGCCCAGATCCTGCAACGCCGCGCCGACACGAAAGATATTATGATAAGTGCCGATCACCCATAGCGCACCATTCGGTTTCAGCACGCGGCGCGCCTCCGCCAGCCAGGCGCGGGTGAAGCGGTCATACTCGGCGAAGCTGTCGAAACGGTCCCAGGCGTCGTTCACGGCGGCAACCTCGCTGCCATCCGGGCGATGCAACTCACCGCTCAGTTGCAGATTATAGGGGGGATCGGCGAATACCAGATCGACGCTGGCGTCGGGCAGTTTGGCCATTTCCGCCAGACAATCGCCGATAATAATTTGGTCCTGCACGATTTCACCCCTTGACTCTGTGTAGAGCCAGAAGTGGCAGATCAGTGATTCTGTCGTCAAGACAGTGTTTTAGAGTGAGTCGCTGATTCCTGGAGTCGGGAAATGCCGCCAGACACAAGTTATGGAGTCATTGGAGTCCAATGACCCACAACAGCTTGTGTCTCGAGTCGGAACTGCTAAATTGCGGCAAAGTGTCGCGCTACGGGCGCGAAAGACCGGCGATGGTGCGGAGTTGGACCATATTGGTCCAGGGCTGTGCGGTGAGCCGGCGTCCCGTAACCGACATTGCTGTCCCAGCCATAATGCGGAAATTCATGATGCAATTCCGCCATATAGCTATCCCGCCACACTTTCGCGACGATGGAAGCGGCGGAAATGCACGGCTCCAGCCCATCCCCGCCGACGATCGCGCGCGACGGCCAGCGCCAATCCGGGCAGCGATTACCGTCCACCAGAATTTCCCGCGGCGACACGCCCAGCGCCGATACCGCCCGCATCATCGCCAGCATCGTCGCTTGCAAAATATTGCGTTCGTCGATCTCGGCGACGCTGGCGCTCCCAATCCCCACAAGACACCGCGCATTGATTTCCGCCGCCAGTGCCGTGCGGGCGGCGGGTTTCAACACCTTGCTGTCCGCCAGCCCGTGGATGCCGCCGGGGCACAGGATCACAGCCGCCGCCACGACCGGCCCGGCCAATGGGCCGCGCCCCACCTCATCCACGCCGACGATCACAGCCGCACCGCCTGATGCCCCATCGGCCCATGGCCACCCCCAAAGCCGGGCGCCGCCAGCAATGCCTTGCGCACAAATTGCCGCGCGCGTTCAATCGCCTCCGGGAGCGCCAAACCCGCACCAACGCCCGTCGCAATGGCGCTGGCCAGCGTGCAGCCGGTACCGTGCGTATGCCGGGTATGGATGCGCGAACCCTGAAATATCTGCACATCGTCCGGCGTCACCAGCCAGTCGGTAACCGTTTCACTCTCCAGATGTCCGCCCTTCGCCAATACGGCTTTGGCCCCAAGCGCCAGCAAAAGCCGCGCGGCTTCCGGCATATCCCTTTCCCCATGCACGCGCGCATTCGTCAGCGCTTCCAGTTCCGGCACATTCGGCGTCACCAGCGCAGCCATCGGTAGTAATCGTTCGACCATCGCCCGGTGCGCGCTTGGCGCCAGCAGATTGGCTCCGCCCTTTGCAACCATCACCGGATCGAGAATGATGGGCGCCCGGACATCCGCCAAAGCGCCAGCCACCGCCATGATAGTGTCCGCATCACCCAACATGCCCAGTTTCACGACATCCGCGCCGATATCATTCAACACAGCGCTTATCTGCGCCGCGACGATTTCCGGCGGCACCGGATGCACGCCGGTTACGCCCAGCGTATTCTGTACGGTGACGGCGGTAATTGCCGTCGCCGCAAAGCCGCCCAGCATGGTGATCGTCTTGATATCAGCCTGGATGCCAGCACCGCCCCCCGAATCCGAACCGGCGACGACGAGAATACGAGGCACCGTCAAGCCGCCGCCTTCACCGCCGCGCAGACATTATCGACGGTTTGCGCCACCAACGCTTCATCTTCGCCCTCCGCCATCACACGGATCAGCGGCTCGGTGCCGGACGGGCGCACCAGCAGCCGCCCGGTGCCGGCCAGCGCCTGCTCGGCGGCGGCGATGGCGGCCTTTACCCCGGCATCTTCCAGCGGTTTGCCCTGTTCGAACCGTACATTTTTCAGCAACTGCGGCAAGGGCGTAAAACAGTTCAATATTTCGCTCGCCGGCTTCCCTGCGGTCACCAGCACCGCCAGAATCTGCATGGCCGCCAGCAAGCCATCGCCGGTGGTTGAATGATCGGTCAGAATGATATGGCCGGATTGTTCGCCGCCCACATTGCAGCCGGTTTCGCGCATCGCTTCCAGTACATGCCGATCCCCCACCGCCGTGCGATGGAGCCGTAAACCCAGTCCTTCGACGAACCGCTCCAGCCCGAGATTGGACATCACGGTCGCGACCAGCGCCCCGCCCTTCAGCGTGCCCGCTTTTGCCTGAGATGCGGCGATCAGCGCCATCAACTGATCGCCATCAATCACGCTGCCGGTTTCATCGACCACGATCAAGCGATCCGCATCGCCATCCAGCGCAATCCCGATATCGGCCCGCACCTCGCGGACGCGGTCGGCCAGCCGTTGCGGATGCGTGGAGCCACAGCGGTCGTTGATATTGAACCCGTTGGGCTCGCAGCCAGTCGTAATCAGGTCTGCGCCCAATTCCCACAATGCCTCCGGCGCAACGCGGTAAGCCGCGCCATTGGCGCAATCCAGCACAATCCGCAGCCCATCCAGACGCAAATGCCCGGGGAAAGCGGATTTCACCGCATGAATATAGCGTCCGCGCGCGTCATCAATGCGCCGGGCGCGACCGATGGCGTCGGCGGCGGCCAGCGGCGGTGCACCATTTTCCAGCAACTCCTCGATCTGACGTTCCTGTGCATCGGACAATTTATAGCCGTCCGGGCCGAATAATTTGATGCCATTATCGTGGTAGGGATTGTGACTGGCCGACAGCATCACTCCAAGATCGGCGCGCATATCGCGGGTCAAAAGGGCGACCGCCGGTGTCGGCATGGGCCCCACCTGCACGACATCCATACCCACGGAAGTAAAGCCGGCGGTCATCGCCTGTTCGAGCATATAGCCCGAAAGCCGCGTGTCCTTGCCGATCAGCACCCGATGCTTGTGGGGGCCGCGCAGGAATATCCTGCCTGCCGCCTGGCCGACGCGCATGGCGAGTTCCGCCGTCATCTTCGGACCATTGGCGATGCCGCGAATGCCGTCCGTACCGAAATAGCGTTTGCCCATGAGTCTCCTCTTTCGCTACGCTGCTGTTAGGCAAGCGCGTGGAACGCGGCAATGGTAAAGCGGGCCGCGTGCGACGAGACACCCAAGAGGCGCGAACTAAAATTGCGCCAATCTTTACTACATCCTTTTATAATTGCCCACTTGACGAAAATGCGCCAATCGCACAAGCAGCGGGCAGCTATCCAGTTATGAGGTTCCCCATGGTTGACAAGTCGAAGCTGCCCAGCCGGCATGTGAGTGTCGGGCCGGAGCGCGCGCCGCACCGTTCCTATTATTACGCCATGGGGCTGACCGAAGCCGATATCGCCAAACCTTTCGTCGCCGTGGCGTCTGCCGGAAATGATTCCGCCCCGTGCAACACCACGCTGGATGCCCAGGCCGACATCTGCCGCGAAGGCGTGATCGAGGCGGGCGGCATGCCCCGCCGGTTCAACACCATCACGGTGACGGACGGTATCGCCATGGGCCACCAGGGCATGAAAGCCTCGCTGGTCAGCCGGGAGGTCATCGCCGACTCCGTCGAGCTGTCCGTGCGCGGCCACTGCTATGACGCCCTTGTCGGCTTTGCCGGGTGCGACAAATCCCTGCCCGGCATGATGATGGCCATGTTGCGGCTGAATGTGCCGTCGATCTTCGTCTATGGCGGCTCGATCCTGCCCGGCCATTTCCACGGCAAGGACGTCACCGTCGTCGATGTGTTCGAGGCGGTCGGGCAATATGCGTCCGGCGGCTGTCCGTTGCAGGAACTGATCGCGCTGGAAAAGGTCGCCTGCCCCGGAGACGGCGCGTGCGGCGGACAATTCACCGCCAACACCATGGCGTGTGTGGCGGAGGCCATCGGTCTGTCCCTGCCGAACAGCAATATGGTGCCTGCCCCCTATGAAAGCCGCGCCGATATCGCCCGCGATGCCGGTCGCGCCGTGATGCGCCTGCTGGAAAACAATATCCGTCCGCGCGACATCTGCACCCGCGATGCCTTCGTGAATGCCGCCCGCGTGGTGGCCGCCACCGGCGGCAGCACCAATGGCGCATTGCACCTGCCGGCGATGGCTCACGAAGCGGGTATCCACTTCACCCTACAGGACGTGGCGGAAATCTTCCGCACCACGCCCTATATCGCCGATCTGAAGCCCGGCGGGCGATATGTCGCGCGCGATATGCACAATGCCGGCGGCATCTATATGGCGATGAAAACCCTGCTGGAAGGCGGCTACCTGAAAGGCGATTGCCTGACGGTAACCGGCAAGACTTTGGCTGAAAATATCGCCGAGGTTCGCTGGAACCCGGATCAGGATGTGATCCGCCCGGTTTCCAATCCGATCACGCCCACTGGCGGCGTTGTCGGCCTGAACGGCAGCCTCGCGCCCGATGGCGCAATCGTGAAGGTCGCCGGTCTGCACACTCTGGTATTCGAAGGTCCGGCGCGCGTGTTCGACTGCGAGGAAGATTGCTTCGCCGCCGTCGAAAACCGCGAATATGCCGAAGGCGACGTGCTGATCATCCGCTACGAAGGGCCGAAGGGCGGCCCCGGCATGCGCGAAATGCTGTCCACTACCGCAGCCCTTTACGGCCAGGGCATGGGGGACAAGGTGGCGCTGATTACCGACGGGCGTTTTTCTGGCGGTACGCGCGGCTTCTGCATCGGCCATGTCGGCCCGGAAGCGGCAGACGGCGGGCCGATCGCGCTGGTCGAAAATGGTGACCGTATCCGCATCGACGCCACCCAAGGCACCATCGACCTGCTGGTGGATGACGCAACGCTGGCCGCCCGCCGCGCCAAATGGCAGCCGCGAAAGACGGATTATCAATCCGGTGCGCTGTGGCGCTACGCCCAGAATGTCGGCCCGGCCTCGCTGGGCGCCGTCACCCATCCGGGCGGAGCGGCGGAAACGCACGTTTACGCAGACATTTAATGGACCGGTTATCGCCGCGCGGCAAAAAAGCCGCGCAGCAACCGGGCGCTCTCCTGCTCGGCAATACCGGCGATGATCTCCGGGCGGTGGCGGCTGTGGTTGAACACCATCGGGCCATGCTCCACCCCGCCGCCCTTCGGGTCAGGCGCGCCATAAACCAGCCGGGCAATCCGCGCCTCGGCAATCGCCGCTGCGCACATCGGGCACGGCTCCAGCGTCACCCACAGGGTGCAATCGGTGAGCCGCTCATTCGCCAGAGTTTTTGCCGCCTGCCGGATGGCGAGGATTTCGGCGTGCGCTGTCGGATCATGGCGGGTGCGGGTCAGATTCCCCGCTTCACCTAGAATATTACCTGCACGATCAGTGACAACCGCCCCCACCGGCACCTCCCCCGCCACGGCAGCCTCACGCGCCAGCGCCAGCGCGCGCGTCATGTGGGGAGATGGTGGGAACGGCATGGATTATCGACGAACCCTTTGGCCTCCGGCGGCCAATATGCGCTCGCCGGAGGCCGCTTCTTGATCTCTTAGCTCGCCGCCTTCAACGACCGCGCATGCCGCTTGCGCTCGTGCGGATCGAGGTAGAGCTTGCGAATGCGGATGGATTTTGGCGTCACTTCCACCAGTTCATCCTCGTCGATATAGGCGATCGCCTGCTCCAGCGTCAGCCGTTTCGGCGGGCTGAGGCGGAGCGCATCGTCCTTGCCGGAGGCACGGAAGTTGGTGAGTTGCTTTGATTTCAGCGGATTGACTTCCAGATCGTCGTCCCGGGCGTTTTCGCCAATCACCATGCCGGCATAGACGGGTTCGCCCGGCTCCACCATCAGTACCCCGCGACCTTCCAGATAGCCCAGCGCATAGCCTACGGCCTCGCCGGTTTCCGTCGAGATCAGCACACCGTTGGCGCGACCGGAAATCGGACCTTTATACGGGCCATATTTCTCGAACAGGCGGTTCATGATGCCGGTGCCACGCGTGTCGGACAGGAATTCGCCATGGTAGCCGATCAACCCGCGCGACGGGCCGCTGAAGGTCAGCCGGACCTTGCCGCCGCCCGACGGGCGCATGTCGGTCATCTCGGCCTTGCGATTCGCCATTTTCTCAACAACCGTGCCCGAATATGCCTCGTCCACGTCGATGACGACGGTTTCATATGGCTCGGTGCGCTGGCCGTTTTCCTCGCCATAGATCACCTGCGGGCGGCTGATCGACAATTCGAAGCCTTCGCGGCGCATGGTTTCGATCAGCACGCCCAGTTGCAGTTCACCGCGTCCGGCGACATCGAAACTGTCTTTCTCGGCGCTTTCGGTGATGCGGATGGCGACGTTGCCTTCAGCCTCGCGCAACAGCCGGTCGCGAATCATCCGACTCGTCACTTTCGAGCCTTCGCGGCCTGCAAACGGGCTGTCGTTCACCGAGAAGCGCATGGACAGCGTCGGTGGATCGATGGGGTTGGCGAAAATCGGCTCGGTAACGGATGGATCGGCGATGGTATTCGCAACCGTCGCCACCGTCAAACCGGCGAGGCTGATGATGTCACCGGCGCTGGCTTCTTCGACGGGTACGCGTTCGAGGCCACGAAACGCCATGATTTTCGATGCGCGCCCTTCCTCCACGACATTGCCCTCCGGGTCGAGCGCTCGGATAGGCATGTTGGTGCGGATGGTGCCGGACGCGATACGTCCGGTAAGGATACGGCCAACGAAATTGTCCCGATCGAGCAACGACACGAGGAATTTCATCGGTGCATCCGGGTCTGCATCCGGAGCTGGCACATGATCGATAATCGTCTGGAACAGCGGCGTCAGATCGCCGCCGCGATTATGGATGTCCGTGCTGGCGTAGCCGTTACGGCCTGATGCATAAAGCGTCGGGAAATCAAGCTGTTCGTCGGTTGCGCCAAGCGTTACGAACAGGTCGAATACTTCATTCAGCACTTCTTCGGCGCGACCATCCGGGCGGTCGATCTTGTTGATGACGACGATGGGGCGCAGACCGAGCGCCAGCGCTTTAGACGTGACGAACTTGGTTTGCGGCATCGCGCCTTCGGCCGAATCGGCCAGCAGGATGACGCCATCGACCATGGAAAGGATGCGTTCGACTTCACCGCCGAAATCGGCGTGGCCGGGGGTGTCGACGACATTGATGCGCGTGCCATTCCATTCGATGGACGTGCATTTGGCGAGAATGGTAATTCCGCGTTCGCGTTCGATGTCGCCGGAATCCATGGCCCGTTCGGCAACGCGTTGATTATCGCGAAAAGTTCCGGACTGACGAAACAGTTGATCGACGAGCGTGGTTTTCCCATGATCGACGTGGGCGATGATCGCCACGTTACGAAGGGGCAATGGCATGCAATAGATCCGTATAGAATGAGGATGAGGATTTGGCCTCCCCCATAGCCAACATGCCGCAATGCAACAAGGCCGGCACCGACAAAGCCAACGGGCGGTTGACATTCACGAGGGGCAGAGTCAAGCCACAACGGGGTTCGACAACATGCACTGCCGTTTGGAGACTGGAATTTGAACGCTACGGACGACAGCGAACGCCAGCAACCGCAACCGCGCCCGGATAGACCGGAAACGCGACAACCGGCGACGGACACCCCGGAAAATCCGGCGGAAACAGCAAGTACGCCGCCTGCCACGATCGGCGCACTGTTGCGGCAGGCCCGTGAGCACGCGGGGCTCAGCCTGGACAAGGTAGCGGAGCGTACGAAGGTGCGCCCCGGTGTGCTGCGGCATATCGAAGCTGACGAACACGACAACTTGCCGGCGCTGACCTATACCCTGGGTTTCGTGAAAGCCTATGCCCGCACTGTGGGCGTCGATCCCGCCGCCGCCGCCGAACGTTACCGGCAGGAATCGCAAAAGGGCGATCCCGTGCCGACCATGGTGGAAATGCAGCCGGTGGACGAACAGCGGCGGCCAACGCGCGCGATTTTGTGGTGGTCGACGGCCATATTGCTTGTCGGCGTGATGTTGCTCTGGGCGTGGGGAGCCGGCTGGTTTACACCGCCGCCGCCAGCCGAGCCGGTAACGCCGGTTCAGGCGCAGGCCGCCGTACCGCCTCCGCCAAAAACGGAGGCACAGGAACCGGAGGCACCGGCTGGCGCCACCACCCCCGTCAGCCTGACCGCCAAAAACGAAGTGTGGTTGCGGGTGCACGACGGCAGCAATAACGAGAATTTCTTTTTGGGGACGTTGCAACCCGGCCAGATTCTGAGTCTGCCGCCGGGCCGGCCCTGGGTATTGCAGACAGGGCGCGCCGGCGCGCTGGAAGTTAAGGTAGGAACGGAGATCCTGCCGCCGCTGGGTGGGCCCGCCGAATTCATTCGCAATGTTTCGCTGAAACCCGAAGATTTGACGGGCGGTACAACGCCCCGGCGCGGGCTGGAACCGGTGCAGCCCATTGCCGGATAAAATCTTTTTCATCGACCGCCCTGATTCATCGACAGTAAAGCGGAAAGGCGCTTTTTGAGGCCTATGCGACAGCAATTAATACGATCTTCAGCCCTCGCCCTGCTGCTGGCTGCGTGGCCGGTGGCGACATCCGCGCAAGGAGTGGCGGTGGCCAGTCAGGAGCAGGTGGGCCAGATCGACAGGCGAGTACGCGCGCTGGAAAGCCAGGTGCGCGCCGTGCAACGCAAGGTTTTCGATGGCGACAAACGCTATTTCGAGCCGGAAGTGACCGCTCCCCCGGCACCAGGAACCACGCCGGGCACAGCGGCGACCAGCCCCATCGTCGATCTGACGCAACGGGTGGTGACGCTGGAAAACCAGCAAAGGCAACTGACCGGTCAGATCGAAGAATTACAGCACCAGATCCGGCAATTGCAGACAGCGCAGGAAAAATTCCGTGGCGACGCCGAATTTCGCCTCGGTACGCTGGAAGGGAAAAGCCCCGCGCAGCCGGGTGCGGCCACCATTGTAACGCCGCCCGCCGCCGGGCTTGCGCCTCCCCCCAAACCACCGGCTGGCGGACCGGGCGCTGCCGAAACGCCGCCGCCTGCGGAAAAGGCCGCCGCGGAAGTAAAGCCGGGAGTGGACCCGGTGGAAGCCGCCTATGTCGCCGGTTACGAGAAATATGTGGCGAAAGATTACACTGGCGCGGTCCGCGATCTGGAGGCGTTTATCGCCGCGCATCCCAAACATGCCCGTGCATCGAACGCGCAATTCTGGGCAGGCCGGGCGATGATGGCGCAGGGCCAGAATGCCCAGGCAGCCAAGGCGTTTCTGTCCGGCTATCAGACGTGGCCACGCGGCGCGCGCGCCCACAACAGCCTGTTGTGGCTGGGCCGCGCATTGCTGGCGATGAACCAGCCGGAAGCGGCCTGCCAGGCACTCGACCAACTGGCCAGCGCCTATCCGGATCGTATGACCGGAAGTTTCGCAACCGACGCCGCCAATACGCGTAAACAGGCAAGGTGCGGGGCCTGAAACCGGGGCCGCTTACCGCCGATAGCCTGGCCGCAGCCGTTGCAGCGGCGGGCGGTTCGGAGTGGACCGACCGCGATCATCTGGCCGTCGCGGTATCTGGCGGACCGGACTCGCTGGCGCTGCTCTGGTTGGCAGCGCACGCATTTCCAGGCCGCGCCCATATCCTTACTTTCGATCATCGGCTGCGCGCCGCCAGTGCGGACGAGGCGGAGACGGTCGCACGCCTCGCCGACAGCGTCGGCCTTCCGCATGCAACACTGACGCCTGAAACATCTATCCCCGCTACCAATTTACAGGCGGAAGCACGTGCTGCCCGCTTTGCCACGCTGGAAAACTGGTGCACCAGCCATGGAGTGCGATGGCTGTTGACCGCCCATCATGCCGACGATCAGGCGGAAACGCTGTTGATGCGACTGGCGCGCGGCAGCGGCCTTGACGGACTCGTGGGGATTCGCGCGCGGCGGGCGTTATCGCCGACCGTTACCCTGCTGCGCCCCCTGCTTGGGTGGCGCAAGAGCGACCTCGCGGCCATTGTTGCGGCGGCTGGCTGGACGGCAGCGGATGACCCGTCGAACCAGGATTTGCGCTTTGATCGCACCGCCGCGCGCAATTTGCTTCGCACAGCGGATTGGCTTGATCCGCAGCGGCTGGCGGCCAGCGCCGATCATCTGGCGGAGGCGCAACGGGCCCTCGCATGGATGGCTGATGAAATCTGGCGGACGCGCGGCGAGGTTACAGAAGAAGGGGTCATGCTCGACCCGGAAGCCCTGCCCGCCGAATTGCGCCGGCGCTTGCTGGTGCGCGGGCTGGCAGAAATGCGGGAGACTGCGCCGCGTGGTTCCGCCATCTTTGGATTGATGAAAAAGCTGGAAGCCGGTAACAGCGGCACGATTGGAGCGGTATGGGCGCGTTCGCGTGACGGTCGCTGGCTCCTCTCTCCCGCGCCGCTACGCCGCTGAGTCGGCGCTCCTGCGGACGAGCGTGCCTGCACCCCGCCGCGTGAAGATTTCCAGCAACAGCGCGTGCGGAATGCGGCCATCGATAATGACGGCGGCGTCAACCCCCGCCTCCACCGCCGATACGCAGGTTTCCAGCTTGGGAATCATGCCTCCGGATATCGTCCCGTCCGCCGTCAGTCTTGTGATATCCGCCGGCGTCAGATCCGTAAGCAATTGTTTGTCTTTGGATAACACCCCAGGCACATCGGTCAGCAGGAACAATCTCGCCGCTTGCAGCGCACCCGCAATCGCGCCGGCGCACGTATCGGCGTTGATATTGTAGGTTCGACCGTCCGCGCCCACGCCGATGGGGGATATCACGGGTACAAAATCAGCCTGGGCCAGCACGTCGATGACCGAACGGTCAATCGCCGATGGTTCACCAACGAAACCGAGATCCACCGCCTTTTCGATATTGCTTTCGGGGTCGCGCGTTGACCGGCTCACCTTCGTCGCCCGGATCAGGCGCGCATCTTTTCCCGACAGACCAACGGCACGGCCACCCGCGCGGTTGATCCACGACACCAGTTCCTTGTTAATCGCCCCCAGCACCATTTCGGCGATGTCGGCAGTTTCTGCATCCGTTACCCGCAGACCGTCGATGAAGCTGCTTTCTACTCCCAGCCGTTTCAGCATCGAGCCGATCTGCGGCCCGCCGCCATGCACCACCACAGGGCGGATACCCACCTGTTTCAGCAGCACGATATCTTCGGCGAAATCTTCGGCCAGCGCCGGGTCTCCCATGGCGTGGCCGCCATATTTGACCACGAATGTCTGTCCGGAATAGCGCTGCAGATAGGGCAATGCCTCTACCAACGTGCCGGTCTTGGCCAGCAACTGTGGATCTGGCGCGTGACCCGTGCCGGAAAACGGCTTGGCTGTATGATCGATGCTCATGTCTGGCGGCTATAACGGAGGCCGTGCAGAAGAAAAGGGGCCATGCGCGACGTTTTGCGCATGGCCCCTGTAACAATCAGCGCGTCGGCACCGGCTTGTCACCGGAATAATCATAGAAGCCGCGCCCGGTCTTCCGGCCGTACCAGCCGGCTTCGACATATTTGGTCAGCAGCGGCGCGGGCCGGTATTTCGGGTCTCCGGTTGCGTCCATCATCACCAGCATGATCGCGTGCAGCGTTTCCAGGCCGACAAAATCGGCCAGCGCCAGCGGGCCAATCGGATGATTCGCGCCCAGCTTGAGACCGTTATCGATATCGAGCACGCTGCCGCCGCCTTCGCCGAGCAGGAAGATCGCCTCGTTCATCATCGGACACAGCACGCGATTCACGATGAACGACGGGCTGTCCGCAGCCACAATCGCGGTTTTTCCAATGCTTTCGACGAAATCCCGCGCCAGTTTTTGCGTAGCATCGCTACTGGGCAGGCCCGGGATGATCTCGACCAGCTGCATCACGGGTACGGGATTGAAAAAATGCAGGCCGATAAACTTGTCCGGACGGTCTGACGCCGCGGCCAGCATGGTGATGGAGATGGAGGAAGTGTTGGTGGCCAGCACCGCATCGGCGTGCAACTTGCCTACCAGCCCTGCAAACAGCTTTTTCTTCAGCTCAACATTTTCAGTCGCCGCCTCGATCACCAGTTCACGGTCGGAAAAGCCGTCAGTGTCGCCGGCGGGCTTGATTCGGGCCAGCGCCGCAGTTGCCGCGTCAGCGTCCAGCTTGCCCTTCTCCACCATCCGGCGAAGCTGCTTTTCAATCCCGGCCTTGCCGTTTTCCGCCCGATCCAGCGTAACGTCCGACAGAATGACATCATGCCCCGAAACCGCCGCCGACTGGGCGATGCCGACCCCCATCAGACCGGCGCCGATAATTCCAATTTTCATATATGCTCCTTTTCAACGATTGGCTGCTGGCACCCACAATATATCGCCCTCGCCGCCGGCTTCTGGCCGGTTGGCATGGCGCGCCATCACGAACAAATGATCTGACAGCCGATTAAGGTACTGGATTGCTACAGGATTAATTGGAGTTTCCGCAGCCGTCGCCACTGCGTCGCGTTCGGCCCTTCGCACCACGGTGCGCGCAACGTGCAAATGCGCCGACAGAACGGATCCGCCTGGCAGGATAAAGCTGCGCAACGGCGCAAGATCAGCATTCAGCGCGTCGATCTCGCGTTCCAGCCGCTCTACCTGGGCGGGCACGGCGCGCAACGCCTGATCGCTGGTGAAATCATCGCCGGGAGTCGCCAGATCGGCGCCGACATCGAAAAGATCATTCTGAATCCGTGTCAGCATCGCCTGATACGCACCCCCCGCATGGAGACGCGCGACGCCGATAGCTGACATGGCCTCATCGGTTGTGCCGTAGGCGGCAATACGCCGGTCCGATTTCGACAGCCGCATACCTCCGACAAGTCCCGTCGATCCGTCATCGCCTGTGCGGGTATAGATCCGGTTCAGTCTGACCATCAGGAACCGTTACCCATGCGCATGATCACCAGCAATATGATGACAAGAAGGATGGTGATGGCCTGAAACATCACCCGCTGGCTCATCAGCTTGTTCGATTTTTCCCCCGTGGCATCCTTGCCCCTCGCCATCGTGAGGACGCCCTTGATCAAAATATATGCCGTCGTCAGCGCCGCCAGCACGATGAGGATGATAAGGATCGTGTTCATTTTCGACTCCCTCCGGGCAAAGATGGCGGACGCGCGCCCGTCATCCGGTCTGTATCCGGTTTAACGTCGGTAACTGCCAGCAAAAATTCTTCTGCCTGGGCCAAAAGTCGCATATGTAGCGCGCGGGCGTCCATACCCGCCTCGCGCATCGCTGCCACAGATGCCGCATCATCGCGCTTCGCCAGCCGCCGCCCGTTTGCGTCGGTAAGCAACGGGTGGTGCGCATAGGCCGGTGCGGGCAGGCCGAGTAATGTTTGCAACAGCCGTTGCAACGGGGTCGCGTCGATCAGGTCTGCGCCGCGCGTAACCACCGTTACGCCTTGCGCCGCATCGTCGAGCACACAAGCCAGATGGTAGCTTACCGGTGCGTCCTTGCGCGCCAGCACCGGATCACCCGCTGCATCAGCCCTGCCCTGTTGCATGTCTTGTGCAACGTCCAGCCATTGCTGTTCCACGGCAAGGCCCGTTGCCGCAAGGTCGAGTCGCCAGCCATGCGGTCGCGCCGCGAGTTCGGTTTCGTCTATGGGACGACCGCGACATGTGCCGGGATAGGGCAAGGTTTCCCCCGCATGTGGCGCGGCGGCGGCGCGGGCAATGTCGGCGCGGGTGCAAAAACAGGGATACAGCAGACCCTTTTCGCGCAAGTCATCGAGCGCCGTCTTGTAGGCCGGCATCCGTGCTGATTGCACCATCACTCCATCCGGCGTCAGGCCGAGCCACGCGAGATCAGCATGAATAGCCTCCTCCAGTTCAGGCCGGCAGCGGCTTGCGTCGATATCTTCGATCCGCAACAACCAGCGTCCGCCCGTCCGCCGCGCCAGTTCGGCCGCCACAATGGCGCTGAACGCATGCCCGAGGTGCAACCTGCCCGTGGGCGAAGGGGCAAAGCGGGTAATAAAGGGCGACCTCATCGTCACCAGCATTTGCGCCAACGGACCAATCGATGAAAGCCAATAAAAATAATAGTAGAGCGGCTATATATCGTGGGATGTCATTTGCCTGACATACAACTTCTGGTAAACGGCACGAAGCAGGCGGTCGGAACAGACTGCCCTGGGTGCGACAGGGTCTGATTTCGTCCCGTCTGCCATGGCAGACGAGGAGCGATGCACGGATGTATCACCCTGATATAATAGGTGAAAATGGCCCGGAATTGGGCGGGCGATGGGCCAACCCGCAATCCTGCCCGGCGCTGGTGCTGAACGCCGACTACACTCCGCTAAGCTATTATCCGCTATCGCTATGGAACTGGCAGGATGCGATCAAGGCGGCGTTCCTGGAGCGGGTGGATATTATCGCTGAATATGATCGTGAAATCCGCTCTCCCCGCCTGTCGATGCGATTGCCGTCGGTTGTGGCGTTGCGACAATATGTGAAACCATCGGCCTGGCCGGCCTTCACACGCTTCAACCTGTTTTTGCGGGACCGTTTTGCCTGCCAATATTGTGGCAGCCACGACGATCTCACCTTCGACCACGTAATCCCGCGATCCCAGGGCGGGCGTACAAGCTGGCAGAATGTGGCGACGGCCTGCGCGCCATGCAATTTGCGGAAAGGCGGGCGCACCCCCGCACAGGCGCATATGCCCCTGCATCAAACGCCATTTCAGCCGACGAGTCGCCAGTTGCAGGAACATGGCCGCGCCTTCCCGCCGCACCACTGCCACAAGACCTGGCTCGATTATCTTTACTGGGATGTCGAACTGGAGGTTTGAGCAACCGGGCGGCGGCGCGCCTGTTCAGCCGACGATTTCTTCCGGCGTGAAGAAAAAGGCGATTTCCGTCTCAGCGTTTTCGGCGCTGTCCGAACCATGAACGCTGTTGGCCTCGATTGACTCGGCCAGTTCAGCACGGATCGTGCCCGGTTCCGCGTCCGCCGGGTTGGTTGCGCCCATTACACGACGGTTCAGTGCCACGGCATCTTCGCCTTCCAGCACCTGAACAACGACCGGCCCCGACGTCATGAACGCGACGAGATCGGCAAAAAACGGACGTTCGCGATGGACGCCATAAAATTCCTCGGCCTGTTCGCGGGTCATCCTGATCCGGCGCGAAGCGACGACACGCAGGCCCGCCTCTTCCAGCATGGCAACGACACGGCCCGTCAGGTTGCGGCGCGTCGCGTCGGGCTTGATAATCGAGAAAGTGCGGGTAATGGCCATGGCTAATCCTGTCTTTGTCCGATACGGAAAATGTGGCGGGGCTTTAGCCGGATAATCCCCGCTTCACAAGGAGTGACAGCGCGTCGTTTCCGGGCGTGGTTTCTGGGCGTGGCTTTTGGCCGGGTATATGACTGAACAGCAAAAACTCCCCGATATTCGCGAACTGCACGCGCAATTGATGGCGGGCCTCAGCGCCACGCGGACGTTGGGTGACTGGTGCCGGTTGCGCGGCATGACCGATCCGACCATCCTGGCCAGACGGATCGCCGCGCCGCCGCGTGCAGCGAGCGCGGCACAGCGACGGCGGCTGGGCGTGGATGCGGATGAACCCCTCGGCTACCGGCGGGTGGCATTGATGTGCGGCGCGCATGTGCTGGTGGAGGCGGATAACTGGTATGTGCCAGGGCGTCTCACTGCCAATATGCGCTTTCAACTGGAAACGAGCGACATTCCCTTCGGCCTGCTGGTCGCGCCGTTGGCAACAGTCCGCCAAACGCTCCGGGCGGATTTATCGCCGGATGGCGACCCCTTGATGCGCGTGCATGCGCTGGTGATGGCAGGCGAGACGCCGCTGGCTGAAGTAGAGGAATCCTACCGCCGCGAATTGCTCGCCCCGCCGGATTCCGTGCCAGAGGTCCGATAAGCCGGGTTCTGTCGGGCGGTTTCCCGCCGGACGGCCATTCATCTGGGATGCGTGTCGCCACGCACCTCAAGCAACCTACCCGCGCGTTCCCGGCCGGATCCAGCCTGCGGGGTTGCCCCCGCGCGACGCGCCTATTCGGTCTTGCTCCCGGTGGGGTTTACCATGCCACAGCCGTTACCGGCTGCGCGGTGCGCTCTTGCCGCACCCTTTCGCCGTTGCCGGAAGCCCGAAGGCCCGTCCGGCGGGTTGCTTTCTGTTGCACTTTCCCTGGGGTCACCCCCGGCGGGCGTTACCCGCCACCGTCAATCCATGGAGCCCGGACTTTCCTCCGCGTCGCCCTTTCGAGCCCTGACGCAGCGGCCGCCTGGACCTCTGACACAGGGAAAAACTTGCCTTTTTAGCGCGATGCCGTCAAGTTCCCCGTTCGAAAAAGGAGACGCGCATGGCAAGCCAGCCCGGTAACGATTTCCAGATGAACCGCCCGACCATCATCAGCCTCCTTTATATTGGCTATTTCCTCGCCGGCATTTCAGCCATCATCGGCGTCATTCTGGCCTATGTGTGGCAGGGAGAACCCCACGAGGATTGGGAAAACAGCCATTATCGCTTTCTTATCCGTACTTTCTGGATCGGCGTCGTTTATTCGGTGATCGCGGCCATATTGTCGGTGCTGACCTTCTTCCTGCTGTCCCCCCTGTTCGCCCTCGTCGCCATCTGGTTCGCCGTGCGCGCCATCAAGGTGCTGTTGGCGGCGCAAAGACGTGAACCTCTGACCAATGTGGAGACATGGCTGTTTTAAAACCGCGCATGAACTGCCTCAGGAAAATAATCATCGCTGTGGCCGTCGGGAACGCAAGTGTTGCAGTGGCGGCGGATGACGATCTGCTGCGGATGCAAAGTGCACGCGGGTTCGACGAAACGGTCCTAGAATTACGCGAAGGATTGACCGAAAAAGGACTGACGGTCTTTGCGGAAATAGATCATGCCGGCGCGGCGGCCGCCGCAGGCCTGGACATGTCACCAACGAAAGTCCTGATTTTTGGCAATCCGAAAGCCGGGACACCCGTGATGCTGAACCATCCCGATGTCGCGCTGGATTTGCCGTTCCGGTTACTCGTGCGCGAGGCAGGCGGCACGGTTCAGGTGCTGATGCACAAGATAGACAGTCTGGCCATTCCCGATGACGCCCGCGCCAGGCTGCGACCGGCGGAAACGCTGGTTCGGGCTTTGGTGGAAGGCAAATAAGCCTAACGCGCTCCCACCTGCCCCCGGTGCATCAGCATCGCATCTGCCAGCACTACGGCCATCATCGCCTCCGCCACAGGGGCGGCGCGAATTCCGACGCAAGGATCGTGGCGGCCTTTGGTGACAACTTCGGTTGACTGCCCATCGCGGGTGACGGTTTCAACCGGCGTAAGGATGCTGCTGGTGGGTTTCAGCGCCAGTCGCGCCACGACCGGCTGACCGGTGGCGATACCGCCAGCGATACCACCGGCATGATTCGACAGGAAAACAGGCAGGCCATTTTCACCAGGACGCATCGGGTCGGCATTTTCCGGGCCGGTCAACCGCGCGGCGGCGAAACCGTCGCCAATCTCCACCCCTTTCACGGCGTTGATGCTCATCAGGGCAGCGGCAAGCTGGCTGTCCAGCTTGTGATAGAGCGGGCTGCCCCAACCGGCGGGCACGCCTTCGGCCACCACCTCCACCACAGCCCCCAGGGACGATCCCGCCTTGCGCGCGCCATCCAGGGTTGCTTCCCAGCGAGTGGCGGCAGCGGCATCCGGGCAGAAAAAGGCGTTGCGGTCGATCTCGTCCGCGTCAAATACTGCGCGTTCGATAGCGTCGCCGCCCAACTCCACCAGATAGCCGCGAATCGCTACCTCGCCGCCCAGAATCACGCGCGCAACGGCTCCCGCCGCCACGCGGGAAGCGGTTTCCCGCGCCGATGAACGCCCGCCACCGCGTGGATCGCGCAGGCCATATTTGGCGTCATAGGCATAATCGGCGTGGCCAGGGCGGTATTTCTGCGCGACTTCGGAATAATCTTTCGATCGCTGATCGACATTCCGGATCATCAGGCTGATGGGTGTGCCCGTGGTTTCGCCCTGATAGACGCCGGACAGGATCTCGACCTGATCCGGTTCCTGCCGCTGTGTGGTAAACCGGCTTTGCCCGGGCCGCCGCCGGTCGAGAAACGGCTGGATATCGGCTTCGGACAGCGGCAGCCCCGGCGGGCAGCCATCGACGACAACGCCAATGGCCGGCCCGTGGCTCTCGCCCCAGGTAGTAAAGCGAAACAGATGGCCGAAGCTGTTGAAGCTCATGCCAACGCAATATCCGGCGCGTCTTCCGCCTTCATGCCGATTACATGATAGCCGCTGTCCACATGCAGCACTTCACCTGTTACGCCACCCGACAAATCGGACAACAGATAAACGCCAGCGCCGCCAACATCTTCAATCGTCGTATTGCGCTTCAACGGCGCATTCAGCTCGTTCCACTTCAGGATATAGCGGAAATCGCCAATACCACTCGAAGCCAGAGTCTTGATCGGACCGGCAGACACGGCGTTGACACGAATATTATCCCGCCCAAAGTCAACTGCCAGATAACGCACGCTGGCTTCCAGCGCGGCCTTCGCCACACCCATCACATTATAATGCGGCACAACCTTTTCGGCACCATAATAGGTCAGGGTCAGGATCGAACCGCCGTTCGGCATCATCGCCGCCGCACGGCGCGCCACCGCCGTGAAGCTGTAAACCGAAATATCCATGGACATGGTGAAATTGCTGCGCGTGGTGTCGCTATAGCGCCCGCGCAGCTCATTCTTGTCTGAAAAGCCAATGGCGTGAACAATGAAATCGATGGTGGGCCAGGTTTCCGCCAGCGCCGCAAAGCAAGCATCGATCGATTCATCCGAACCGACATCACAATCGAACAACAGGGATGATCCGAGTGATTCCGCCAATGGCCGCACACGTTTGCCAAGGGCGTCACCCTGATAGCTGAACGCCAGCTCCGCACCCTGTGCTGCCAGCGCCGATGCAATGCCCCATGCCAGCGAGCGGTCGCTGGCGACACCCATGATGAGGCCGCGCCGGCCTGCCATCAGTTGAGCCATGATACTCCTCTATTCAACCCGAAACTGTCCGAACGCGGGTTCTTACGGTCAAGCGTTGGCATTTGCCAGCGCCGCGTTCAATTGCGCGCCCATCACCAGCGCCATGCCGACGATATAAAAGAACAGCATGGTCGTCATCAGGCCGGAAAGCGCGCCATAGGTCAGGCTCATGTCGCCGAATGCGGTAATGATCGGCCCCATCAGAAGCGCGCTGCCGATCCATACGATCGTCGTTAATAACGCGCCGGGCCATTTGAGCGTTTGGCGAAAATCGGGCGGGGACAATAGCTTGTACAAAGCCCAGAGCGCGCCGAAGATCACCAGCGGCGGCAGCAGGCGGGAAATATCCATCCACCCCGGAATGATGATCCACTGCGCCAGAAATTCCCGAAGGGTCTTGAGGACAATTTGCAACACCAGTTGCGAAATAAAACCGATCAGCAAGATCACCATCGCCAACAGCGTCGCCCCGACGCTGAACAGCCGATATTGCCAGGCCGGGCGCGCGAGATCGCATTCATAGGCGCGGTGAAACAGATCGCGCAGCGTCTCTACAAAGCGCGTGACCGTCCATAATGCCACCAGCCCCCCCACCCATAATAATGGACCGGTGCGCACGGCCAGCACCTCGTTGATAACCGGGCCGAGAATGACGGCGGCCTCTTGTGGCAAGGCATCCAGCAAACCGACAATGGTCAGCTGACCTACGTCGGTGCGTCCCAGCAGGGACATGGCGGCGGTAATCAGTATGGCCAGTGGAAACAGCGTAACAATAGAAAGATAGGCGATGTTGCCCGCATGAATATTGCCGTCTTTCATGGTACGGCTGATCGTGTTCCGGGCGACAGGCCATGCGCGCGCCAGCCAGCCGGGACGATTAGCCCCGTGCATACTAGCTGGCGGGTGCCCGGGCGCGCAGGAAATCGGCGAGGGCCGTATCGTCTGCCGGCACCTCCACCAAAACCCGCGCCAGAAGATCGCCACGCGTACCGTCTTTCCGCGTCCAGCCCTTGCCGCGCAGACGCAGCACTTTCCCCGACGAAGTACCGGGCTGGACGGTCGCCATTACCTCGCCCCCCAGCGTCGCCAGGCGCTGCTTGCCGCCAAGCACGGCGGTGGTCAGCGGTACGGAAAGATCGGTGCGGACGTCGTCTCCGTCACGGCTGAATCGCGAGTCGGCCTTGATCGATATTTGCACGATGGCGTCGCCATTGCCGCCCGGCCCCGCTTCCCCCTGCCCCGCCAGACGCAATTTATCGCCGTCGGATACGCCTTTCGGAATGTTCAGATCGACGGTGCGACCGGATTGCAGGGTTATGCGCTGCGGTTTCGCCAGCGCTGCGTCCACGAAGGATATGGCGAGGCGATAGGATACGTCCGAACCCTTTGCCGGTGGCTGGCGGAAGCCACCGAAGCCACCACCACCCCGGCCCCGCCCGAACAGCTCGGAAAACAAATCGGATGGGTCGCCCTCGAACTCGAAGCCCTGCCCGCCGCGCGTGCCACCAAACGGGCCTCCGCCCTGAAATCCACCCCGGAATCCGCCGCCCGCACCGCCGCGAAAACCGCCAAAACCCTCCGGCATTTTAGGGTTGCCGTCCGCGTCGATTTCGCCGCGATCATATTGCCCGCGCTTCTCCTTGTCGGACAAGATATCGTAGGCGGCTGTCACCTGTTTGAAACGTTCCGCCGCTTTCGGATCATCCGGGTGTTGATCGGGATGGAGCTGTTTCGCAAGCTTGCGATAGGCGCGTTTGATCGTTGCCGCATCAGCGGTTTTCGGCACGTCGAGGACGGAATAAAGGTCTGCCATCGGCTGGTTTGAAACACCTGTTGCGTAAATGCCACAAAAAATATAGTCCAACCACCCTAACTCGACAAGAGTGGCTTATGTAAGGCCGATTCACGATGCACGATCCGATTTCCTTATTCTCTGCCTGGCTCGCCGAAGCCGAAACGACTGAAATCTGCGACGCCAATGCCTGCGCGCTTGCAACCATTGAGTCGACGGCCGACGGACCGTTTCCCGATGTCCGCATCGTGCTGCTGAAGCAACATGACGCTGACGGATTCGTCTTTTACAGTAATTTCACCAGCGCCAAGGGTGTACAGATGGAACGGCACCCGGTTGCAGCGCTGGACTTCCATTGGAAAAGTCTGAAACGGCAGGTACGAACGCGCGGCAAGGTGCACCGGGTTTCCACCGCGACTGCCGACGCCTATTTCGCCACCCGTCCGCGTGAAAGTCAGATTTCAGCCTGGGCGTCATTGCAGTCACAACGGCTGGAAACACGCGCACAGTTTGAAGCGAAGCTTGCCGAATTCGACCGGCGCTTCCCAGGCGAAATTCCACGACCGGATTATTGGGGCGGCTGGCGACTCGTGCCGGCCAGCATTGAATTCTGGGAAGACCGGCCCGGTCGCCAGCATCACCGCGAACGTTTCACACGCGCTGGTCAGCAGTGGGAGCGGACGCTGCTTTACCCGTGAGCGCCGCCGCCAGCCGGTTGCGGATCGCGATCAGTTGCTCGCGCAGATCCGCAACCGGCCGAACCTGTTCGGGCGTCTCCGCCGCAGCAAGGCCGTTTTCTGCAATAGCGATCATGCCATCCACGCCATGATCGGCGATCAGCTTTTGCACACCCTTCACCGTATAGGCGTCAGCGTGCAGCAACTGTTGCAGCGCCGCAGCCAGCCGCACATCCGCCGGGCGGTAATAACGGCGGTTGCCACCGCGTTTCAGCGGCTTCAGTTCCGGGAAACGCGTTTCCCAAAAGCGCAGGATATGCTGCGGAACATTCAGTTGTCTGGAAACTTCACTGATCGTGCGGAAGGCGTCCGGATTCTTCTCGATATTGCCGCTTGCCATCTTTTATTCCGCATTGATTCGCTGCCGCAGCAACTGACTGGGACGGAAGGTCAGCACGGTGCGCGGCTCGATCGGCACCTCCACCCCCGTTTTCGGGTTGCGACCGACGCGCAGACCCTTTTTGCGCAGAAGAAAACTGCCGAAGGAAGACAGTTTCACATTTTCCCCGGCGATCAAGGCTTCGGAGATGGTGTCGAGCACCTGCTCTACCAGGTCCGCGGATTCCGCGCGTGACAGCCCGATATCGCGATGCAGTTCATCGGCAAGGTCGGCCCGGGTCAGCGTTGGCACGACCTTTTTAGCGGATTCGGCCATCCTCTTATCAATCCTGTCAGGCAAAGTTGCGTATTTGGAATATGATAGGGAAAAATACGGACAGTGCAACCGTCTGTAATGGCACGCCTAGAAACGCAATAGTACCGCACCCCAGGTGAAGCCACCGCCCATGGCTTCCAGCACGCATAGATCTCCAGCCTTGATCCGGCCATCGCGTACGGCCCCATCCAGCGCCAGCGGCACGGACGCCGCCGAAGTATTTGCGTGGGCATCCACCGTCACCACCATTTTTTCCGGTGGCAGGCCCAGCCGTCTCGCTGTGGCATCCAGAATGCGGGCATTGGCCTGATGCGGAATCACCCAGTCGATATCAGATGCGGCGCAACCGGCGTCGACGAGGACCTCGTCCACCACTTCCGACAGATTGACGACCGCATGCCGGAATACTTCCCGACCGGACATGCGGACCTTACCCGGCTCCTCGCCGGAACCCGGTCCGCCGGGCACATAGAGCATATCATTGTAACGGCCATCCGAATGCAGGCGGGCAGCGAGAATCCCGCGTCCGGAATCCCATTCTTGCGCTTCCAGCACAACGGCCCCGGCACCGTCGCCGAACAGCACGGCGGTGGTGCGATCTTCCCAATCCAAAATACGACTGAAGATTTCCGCGCCGATTACCAGCGCCCGTTGATAAACGCCGGTGCGCAGCATCGAGTCGGCAACGGTCAACGCGTAGATGAAGCCCGAGCAAACGGCGGCGATGTCGAAGGCAACGCCTTTGGTCAGACCCAGCCTTGCCTGAACCGTTGTTGCGGTCGCCGGAAATATCTGATCCGGCGTGGCGGTGGCAACGATGATCAGGTCGATCGCCTCCGCCGGCAGGCCGGCGGCAGCCAGCGCATTTTGCGCTGCTTCGACTGCAAGATCGGAGGTCTTGATCTCAGCAGGGGCGATATGGCGCGCGCGGATTCCCGTGCGCTCGACGATCCACTCGTCCGATGTGTCGAGTCGGCTGGGGAGATCGATATTCGTGACGATGTTGGCGGGCAGTGCGCTGCCGGTACCGACAATCACGGAACGGCGAATATTGTTGTTCAACGCACAGGCTCCCGAAGTTTACGCAGCGCCAACGGCAGGACGCGGCCCTGGCCGATGCGCCGAGAAATTTGCCATATCCGTCTTGATGCGGGCATGAATATCCTTGATCACCAGGTCACGGGCAACGCCAATGGCATTGGCAAAGCCGCGCGCATTGGCGCTGCCATGGCTTTTTACCACAACACCATTGAGTCCGAGAAATACCCCGCCATTATGATTGTTGGCGTCCAGATGATCGCGCAGCGCCCGCAAGGCCGGGCGGGACAGCAAGTAACCGATCCGTGTCCACAAGGATTGCCGGAAAGCATTTTGCAGCAGGCCCGTTACCAGCCGGGCGGTACCTTCGGCCGTTTTCAGGGCGATATTACCGGAAAATCCATCGGTTACGATGACATCGATCACACCTTCGGCAATACCATTACCCTCGATATTGCCGGCGAAAATCAACGGCAGATCACTGCCGGCGGCGCGCAGCAAATTGGCGGCGTCGCGGATTTTCTCCGTGCCCTTCATCTCCTCCTCGCCAATGTTGAGAAGGGCGACTTTCGGGCGATCCAGACCCAGCACGGTGCGCGCGAATGCCGCGCCCATCACCGCGAACTGCACCAGATTTTCGGCGTCGCATTCGGTGTTCGCGCCCAGATCGAGCACGACCGACTCGGATTTGATCGTTGGCATCAGCGCCACGAGCGCGGGCCGGTCGATGCCTTCCAGCGTACGCAAGGCGAGCTTCGCCAGCGCCATCAACACACCCGTATTGCCAGCGGACACGCAGGCCGAGGCCGTGCCGCTTTTCACCGCATCGACGGCAAGCCCCATCGATGTCCCCCGCGCGCGGCGAATAGCCTGCCCGGGCTTGTCTGTGTTGAGGACCACGCCTTCTACGTCGATCAGTTCCGCTTCAGCGGCAACACGGGGCGCATGGGCAAGCGCTTCGCGCACAGCTTCCGCCCTGCCATAGATCCGGAAACGCAGATCGGGATAGCGTTCGCGGGCGATCTCCGCCCCCGCCACCACGATGGCCGGGCCAAAATCACCGCCCATTGCATCCAATGCTATGATCGGGTTTTTACCGGACACTCCTGCGCTCACTTCGCCTTGCCAACATTTCCCCTCGCCAGCACACCGGCGCTGGTGAGCTTTTCCCTTGAGTTATAACGCCTTGTGAGCGTCAGCGTCCAGGCATTCAGTCGGCGGCGGCGAGGACCTCGCGACCGTCATAGAAACCGCAGGACGGGCACAGATGATGCGGCAGCTTCAGCTCGCCGCAGTTGGAGCATTCCTGGGGCCGCACGACAGGCAGCGCGTGGTGGCTGCGCCGCATGTTGCGCCGGGAGGGCGAGGTCTTGCGCTTGGGGACTGCCATGAGGCACCTTCTTCCTGAACAGACAAATGCGCAAGGCGACGCCAGGCATAATTCTGCCCCGACGCCGGAACTTGCGGTAAACGAGCGCGGCTACATACTGCAATTGCAGGAAAGTGCAAGAGCAACGATAGCCGCGCATGCAAGGAAAGGAACGCGAGGATGATCATAAGCTGGATCGCCGGCGGGCTGCTCGGCCTGATATTGCTGGCGCTGAGCCTGATGGTGTCTTTTCGCCGGCGCGCGGCAGGCATTACGCTTGGAGACGGTGGCGATGCGATCCTGATCGCCCGCATGCGCGCCCAGGCCAATTTTGTCGAATATGCACCGCTGACACTGTTGCTGCTGTTTCTGGCGGAACAGACGACTTCCAGTCGCTGGCTGCCGGCTGTGGCGGCGGCGTTGCTGATCGCCGGACGCGTACTGCATCCGATTGGCCTTGGCCGTCCTGCCTTCGTGACATTTCGTATGCTGGGCATGATCGGCACCTGGTCGGCGCTGGCAATGCTGTCCGCCTGGCTGCTGGTGGCCGGTATCCGGCTTGCATGACACCCCTGCCCTGCCGCAAAGGCGGGGCATGATTCCAGCATTTCTCAGCCTTTCCGGCACCAGCCTTTCCGCCGACGAGCGCGCGCTGTTCGCCGCCGCCGACCCTGCGGGCTATATATTGTTCAAACGCAATATCGACACGCCGGAGCAGGTGCGCGCGCTGACGGATGCGCTGCGCGAACTGTCCGGCAATCCGCGCCTGCCGATTCTGATCGATCAGGAAGGGGGCCGTGTCGCCCGCTTGCGCGCGCCGCACTGGCCCGAATTTCCTCCGCCTGCCGTCTTTGGCCTCGTGTGGGAGAAAGCGCCCCTGACGGCCATGGCGGCGGCCCGCGCCAACGCCCAGGCGCTCGGGGCGATGCTGACGGCGTTGGGCATCACCGTCGATTGTCTGCCGCTGCTGGATGTGACGACGCCGGAGATGCACGCGGTGATCGGTGACCGCAGCTATGGCTCCGACCCCTTGACGGTTGCGTCGCTTGGTCGCGCGACGCTGGACGGGCTGAAAGCCGGTAGCTGCGTCGGCGTGGTGAAGCATATCCCCGGCCATGGCCGCGCGACGCTCGACTCGCATCTGGCGCTGCCGGTTGTCGATGCCCCCGCCGACACGCTGGAAGCCGATCTGATGCCGTTCGAACGGCTGAACGACGCGCCCATGGCGATGACCGCGCATATTATCTACACTGCATGGGACGCCGAACGCTGTGCGACCCTGTCGACGCGGGTCATCGGCGATATTATCCGGGGACGCTGCGGTTTTGACGGATTATTAATGTCAGACGATCTGGGCATGCAGGCCCTGGCCGGACAACCGGGATGCGACACGTTGGCGGGGCGGGCCAAAGGCGTCATCGCTGCCGGTTGTGACATCGCCCTGCACTGCTCCGGCGATTTCGCCGAGATGGCGGCGATTGCCGAAGCTCTCGATCCAATCGGGGCGCCCGCCGCCGCACGGCTGGAACGCGCCATGACATGGGCGGATGTACCGTCGACCGCCACGGTCGAAGAACTGGCGCAGCTCCGGGACGCGCTGCTGGCCGACGCCAACGTATGACTGCACGGGCCGCCGAAGCTGAACGCCCGGCGGACGCAGAACGGCTGATCGTCAGTTTCGAGCATTGGGAAGGCCCGCTCGATCTTTTGCTTGCGCTGGCCCGCGCCCAGAAGATCGATCTGGCGGCCATTCCGATTTTGCCGCTGGTTGAACAATATCTGGAGTTTATCAGCGAGGCGCGGGCGCTGAAGCTGGAAATAGCCGCGGACTATCTGGTGATGGCGGCGTGGCTCGCCTATCTGAAATCGGCTCTGCTGTTGCCGAAAGAAGAACAGCCCGAGCCGGATCCGGACGAGATGGCGGCACGGCTGCGCTGGCGACTGATGCGGCTGGAAGGCATGCGCGATGCCGCCGACAAATTGTTCGCGCGCGATTTGCTTGGCCGCGATGTACTGCGGCGTGGCGCTCCGGAAGGTTTGCGGCAACTGCGCGATTCGGTGTGGGACGTGGATCTCTACGCGCTGATTTCCGCATATGGCGCGGTTGCGGCCCGGCACCGTCACAGTCATTGGTCCCCCCATGATCGCGGTCCGCTGGTAACGCTGGAGGAAGCACTTGAACGGCTGTCCGCCAATCTGGGCCAGGCGCTCGACTGGACGGAATTGCAGACGTTTTTGCCGGATAACGAAGATCCGCGCTTGCGGCGCTCGGCTCTGGCGTCCGGCTTCGTTGCGGCGCTGGAATTGACCCGGCTGGGAAAGGCCGAGCTGACGCAGGAATCCCCCTTTGCCCCGCTGATGCTGCGCGCTCTTTGCCCAAAGCATGATTGACCCGTACCAAGCGCAACCCCTAGAGCAATTGCCATGGTGAAACCCCTTAGCGTCGCGGTCCAGATGGATGCGCTGGAACAGATCAATATCGCCGGCGATTCGACGTTCGCGTTGATGCTGTCCGCCCAGGCGCGTGGACACCGGCTGTGGCATTATCTGCCCGGCGATCTGGATTGGGTGGATGGCCGTATCATGGTGACGGCGCGCCCCGTCGAGGTTTTCCGCCCCGGAGCGGAGGGCCAACCCTATTTTCGCTGGCTGGCCGACGCCGAATATGTGGAGATGGCGAGCGAAATAGATGTCGTGCTGATGCGGCAGGATCCGCCGTTCGACATCGCCTATATTACCGCCACCCATTTGCTGGAACATGCGCAGAAAGCCGGCGTGCTGGTTGTCAATGATCCGGCGGCAGTGCGCAATGCTCCGGAAAAGCTGCTGGTACTGAATTATGCCGATTGCATGCCGCCGACGCTGGTGACGCGTTCGCTCGCGGCGGCGGAGGCATTTCGTGCCTCCCATGGTGAAATCGTGCTGAAACCCCTGCACGGCCATGGCGGAGCTGCGATTTTCCATATTGGTGGCAAGGACCCCAATCTGTCGGCGCTGGTGGAACTTTTCGGCAAGGTCTGGCGCGAGCCGTTCATGGTACAGGCGTTTTTGCCGGACGTGGCGCAGGGCGACAAACGTATCGTACTGATTGATGGCGAGCCGGCGGGCGCGATCAACCGTGTACCGAAATCCGGGGAGATTCGCTCCAATCTCGCCGTGGGCGGTTCGGCGGAACAGACTGCGTTAACGCCTGAGGAGAAGGCCATTTGCGCGCGCGTTGGCCCGGACCTGAAGCGCATGGGGCTATTGTTTGTCGGCATTGATGTAATCGGCGGCAAGCTGACGGAAATCAACGTCACCTCCCCCACCGGTATCGTCGCCATTGACCGCTTCAACGGCACCGACACGCCGGCGTTATTCTGGGAAAAGGTGGAAGCCATGCGAGATGGACGATGAGCGACTGGCTATCTATTCCCGATATTATCGCGCAATGGGGCTATTGGGGTGTGGCGCTCCTGATGTTCATCGAAACGATTTTCCCTCCCATTCCGTCGGAAATCATCATGCCGCTGGCGGGCATTGCCGCCGGTCAGGGTAAATTCGATCTGTGGCTGATGGTACTGGCGGGGACGACGGGCGCGATGGCGGGCAATATTGTCTGGTTCATCATTGCATGGAAACTCGGCCTTGCACGTTTCGAGCGTTTTCTGTTGCGCTTCGGCCGTATTTTGACCCTGGATGAGACGGAAATCCTGCGTGGCCGGCATCTGTTCGAACGTTATGGCGGTGGGATCGTGGGCGTTGGCCGGGTTATCCCGACGGTCCGTTCGCTTGTTTCGATCCCCGCCGGCCTCGTGCGAATGAATGTGCGCCGTTTCCTGATTTATTCGACGCTTGGCACGGCCCTGTGGACGCTCGGCCTGGCACTCGCCGGCTATTTTCTCGGGCAGCGTTTCGACGAAATCGACAAGGTGCTGGGCCCCTTGTCCACGGCGGTCATTGTGGTTGTACTCGCCACCTATCTCTATCGGGTGATAATGTGGGACCGGTTGAGATCGCGTCGGAACGAAGCCTGATGCGCCACAGCCGGAGACTGGCAGGCGGATGAATCCGTCCGGCCCCACGCCCGCCGAAACCGCTATACGGCGCCAAACGCTTGTCCGGCTGGCGATAGCTGCCTTGCTTCTGGCGCTGGCTGCGCTGTTCTGGTGGTTACGACCTCCCCCCGATATGGGTCAGGACCGGTCTGACGCTATCGCCGCCTTGCTGTTCGAGCGGTATGTAAAGGAAACCGGCGAACCGGCAGAACATTATGAGGGGCCACGCCGGGTGGCTTACCAGGATGGCCGGGAATATCGGTGGATCTATGTGCCGTGTGCCGACATCGCCGAGCTGCGCATCTTCATTTCCCGCCGGGGCGGCGCCAGCTTCACCCTGACACCGGATTGCACCCCCACGCGCGGTTTCGCAGTTGCCCCAAAAACAGTCTAGAGGGAAGCACCCGCGCGTTTGACAATCCTGTCACCCGCCCCTATGTAATACGAATCCCTAGCCACCCGAGACAGGATTCGCCGTCGCGCAGCGGATCATACGGATGGGTGGCTTGGGGCGTCAGGCCTGAATGCGTCGCTGCACTTCCTCTGGAACGGGGATGATTGCGGCTTTTCGCATTCCGGCCTTTTTGCGCTGACCGGGAAATGACCTCGATCGGGCAATCGTGCCGGTCGCGGAATGACAAGGATCGTGCATGTCCACCAATGCCGTTGAAGCCACCAGCGCTTCTGCTCCCCGTTTTCGTCCCACCCGTCGTATCCGCAAGGTGTTCGGTAATATCGCCGAAGCCGTGCAGATGCCAAATCTGATCGAGGTGCAGCGCGAAAGCTACGAGCAGTTTCTGCGCTCGCGGCCGGAAATCGGGTATGTGTCGGGTTTGGAAAAGACCCTGCGCTCGGTGTTCCCGGTGCGCGATTTCGCCGGCACCGCCGAACTCGATTTCGTCGGTTATGAACTGGAAGAGCCGAAATATGACATGGGCGAGTGCCGCGCACGCGGCCTGACCTATGCCGCGCCGATGCGTGTTACGCTGCGACTGATCGTGTTCGAAGTCGATGTGGATACCGGCACGCGATCGGTCATCGATATCAAGGAGCAGGACGTTTACATGGGCGACATGCCGCTCATGACCGCGAACGGCACCTTCCTCATAAACGGCACCGAACGGGTGATCGTATCGCAGATGCATCGCAGTCCGGGTGTGTTTTTCGATCATGACCGGGGCAAAACCCACTCGTCCGGCAAATATCTGTTCGCGGCGCGCGTAATCCCCTATCGCGGTTCCTGGCTCGATTTCGAATTCGACGCGAAGGACATTGTGAATGTCCGCATCGACCGCAAGCGCAAGCTCCCCGTCACCAGCCTGCTTTATGCGCTGGGTATGAACGATGAGGATATTCTTCACTATTTCTACAATCTCGTCCGTTGGGAGCGGGACGAGAAAGCCGGCGGTTGGCGCGTGCCGTTCGTGGTGGAGCAATGGCGCGGCGTAAAGCCAAATTTCGACGTAATGAATGCGGAAACCGGCGAATTGCTGTTCCCGCAAGGGCAAAAAATTACACCGCGCGCGGCGCGCAAGGCACAGAATGACGGTGTCGAAACACTGCTGCTGCCGCACGAGGAAATTCTTGGTCGTTATTCTGCCCATGATCTGATCAACGAGCAGACCGGTGCGATTTATATCGAAGCCGGACATGAGATCGATCAGGATAATCTCGACAAGCTGACCGACGCCGGTTTCGGTGAAATCGACGTGCTGGACATCGATCATGTCAACACCGGGCCGTGGATGCGCAACACGCTGATGGCTGACAAGGCCGAGGAGCGTGACCAGGCGCTCGCCGATATTTATCGCGTGATGCGCCCTGGCGAGCCGCCAACGCGCGAGACCGCCGAAGCGCTGTTCGGCGGGCTGTTCTTCGACCCGGAACGCTATGATCTGTCAGCTGTTGGCCGCGTGAAGATGAACATGCGTCTCGACCTCGACACTCCGGACGATCTGACGACGCTGCGCAAGGAAGATATCCTTGCCGTCGTCAAAACGCTGGTCAATCTGAAAGACGGCAAGGGCGAGATTGACGATATCGACAATCTCGGCAACCGCCGGGTGCGCTCGGTCGGTGAGCTGCTGGAAAACAGTTATCGGGTGGGCCTGTTGCGCATGGAGCGCGCGGTGCGGGAACGCATGAGCTCCGTCGATATTTCCACGGTGATGCCGAATGATCTGATCAATGCCAAACCTTCGGTTGCGGCGGTACGGGAATTCTTCGGCTCATCGCAATTGTCGCAGTTCATGGACCAGACGAACCCGTTATCGGAAGTGACGCACAAGCGTCGCGTATCGGCGCTCGGGCCGGGTGGTCTGACCCGCGAACGCGCCGGTTTCGAAGTGCGCGACGTGCACCCGACCCACTATGGCCGGATTTGCCCGATTGAAACGCCGGAAGGTCCGAACATCGGACTTATCAACTCGCTGGCGACATTCAGCCGGGTGAATAAATATGGCTTTATTGAAACGCCTTACCGGAAGGTCGTCGACAACCGCGTGACGGATGAAGTTCTCTATCTGTCGGCTATGGAAGAAGCGCGCCACACCATCGCCCAGGCTAACGCACTCGTAGATGAAAATGGTGTGCTGACCGAGGACCTGATCTCGGCACGAGAAGCGGGCGAGTTCCTGATGGCTCCGCGCGACCAGATCACCTTGATGGACGTATCGCCCAAGCAGCTGGTGTCGGTGGCGGCGTCCCTGATCCCGTTCCTGGAGAATGACGACGCGAACCGCGCGCTGATGGGCTCCAACATGCAACGTCAGGCCGTGCCGCTGGTGAAGGCGGAATCGCCTTTCGTTGGCACCGGTATGGAAGAAACCGTCGCCCGCGATTCAGGGGCGGCCATTGCGGCGCGCCGGGCCGGCATCGTCGACCAGGTCGATGCGGGCCGTATCGTTATCCGCGCCACGGAAGATGTCGAAGCTGGCCAGTCCATGGTCGATATCTATACGCTGATGAAGTTCCAGCGTTCCAACCAGAACACCTGCATCAACCAGCGGCCGCTGGTGAAGGTAGGCGATCTGGTGCAGCGCGGCGACATTATTTGCGATGGACCATCCACCCAGTATGGTGAACTGGCACTCGGCCGGAATGCGCTTGTCGCGTTCATGCCGTGGAATGGTTACAATTACGAAGATTCCATCCTCATCAACGAACGTATCGTCCGCGAGGATATCTTCACCTCTATCCACATCGAGGAATTCGAGGTGATGGCGCGGGACACCAAGCTCGGGCCGGAAGACATCACCCGCGATATTCCCAATGTGGGTGAAGAAGCACTCCGCAATCTCGACGAAGCCGGCATCGTGTACATCGGCGCCGAAGTCGAGCCAGGAGATATTCTCGTCGGCAAGATCACGCCAAAGGGCGAAAGCCCGATGACGCCGGAAGAAAAACTGCTGCGCGCCATTTTCGGTGAAAAGGCGTCGGACGTGCGCGATACTTCGCTGCGATTGCCGCCGGGCGTAGCCGGAACTGTCGTTGAAGTGCGGGTGTTCAACCGTCACGGCATCGACAAGGATGAGCGCGCGCTGGCGATCGAGCGCGAAGAAATCGACCTGCTGGAAAAGGACGCCGCCGACGAGCGCGCCATCCTCGACCGCGCCACTTATTCGCATCTGCGTGAATTACTGATCGGCCAGACCATCGTCTCCGCGCCCAAGGGCCTGCGGAAAGGTACTGAAATCGACGCTACGGTGCTGAACGAGCTGCCGAAACGCGAATGGTGGAAGTTCGCCGTGGCCGACGATCAGATGCAGGCCAATCTCGAAGCGTCGAAAACCCAGTGGGATGCAGCGCAAGCGGTGATTGCCGCGCGCCTCGAAGACCGCAAGGACAAATTGCAACGCGGTGACGAGTTGCCCCCGGGCGTGCTGAAGATGGTGAAGGTTTTTGTCGCGGTAAAGCGCAAGCTGCAACCAGGTGACAAAATGGCCGGACGCCACGGTAACAAGGGGGTCATCAGCCGCATTCTGCCGTCGGAAGATATGCCGTACCTTGCGGATGGCACGCCGGTTGACATTGTGCTTAACCCGCTGGGTGTTCCCAGCCGCATGAACGTCGGTCAGATTTTCGAGACGCACCTTGGCTGGGCCGCGCGTGGTCTTGGCGTACAGCTGGGTGAGATGTTGCAAGACATCCACGCACGCGGCCAGGAAGCAGCGGACGCCGCAGCCAACGGCGCAGCCGTGAACGATGTGCGGGCGAAATTGCAGGCGGTTTATGGCCGTCAGGGCGATATCGCCGACATGACCGATGCCGATGTACTGGCGACGGCGAAAAGTCTGGTGACGGGCGTCCCCATGGCGACGCCGGTGTTCGATGGCGCTACCGAGGCCGATGTCAGCCACATGCTGGAACTGGCCGGGCTGGACAAGTCCGGGCAGGTGGAACTGTTCGACGGTCGCACGGGCGAACAATTCGACCGCCGTGTGACGGTCGGGTATATCTATATGCTGAAGCTGCACCACCTGGTCGACGACAAGATCCACGCGCGCTCCATCGGGCCGTATAGTCTGGTTACCCAGCAGCCACTGGGCGGCAAGGCGCAATTCGGTGGCCAGCGCTTTGGTGAAATGGAAGTCTGGGCACTGCAAGCTTATGGCGCGGCCTATACATTGCAGGAAATGCTGACGGTGAAGTCCGATGATGTCATCGGGCGCACCAAGGTATATGAAGCCATTGTCAAGGGTGATGATACGTTTGAGGCCGGCATTCCGGAAAGTTTCAACGTGCTGGTGAAGGAAATGCGTTCGCTCGGGCTCAATATCGAGCTGCAGAACGCGGAAGAGGTCGAAAACTGAGAGCCTCCCTTTCCACCCGAATGTTTCCTCCATCAGGAGAGATAAAATGAACGAACTGGTACCTAACGCCTTTTCACCTGTGGCAAAGCCCGAAGTATTTGATCAGATCAAGATTTCGATTGCCTCGCCTGATCGCATCCGCAGTTGGTCTTTTGGTGAGATCAAGAAGCCGGAGACGATCAACTACCGCACCTTCAAGCCGGAGCGCGATGGCCTGTTCTGCGCGCGCATTTTTGGTCCGATCAAGGATTATGAATGCCTGTGCGGCAAGTACAAGCGGATGAAATACAAGGGCATCGTCTGCGAAAAATGCGGTGTTGAAGTCACGGTATCGAAGGTTCGCCGCGAACGGATGGGCCATATCGAACTGGCAGCCCCGGTCGCCCACATCTGGTTCCTGAAATCCCTGCCCAGCCGCATCGGCATGTTGCTCGACATGACGTTGAAGGATCTGGAGCGGGTGCTCTATTTCGAGCATTATATTGTCATCGAACCGGGCATGACTCCGCTGAAGAAATTCCAGCTGCTCACCGAAGACGAGTATCTGGAAGCGCAGGACACGCACGGCGAGGAAACTTTCCGCGCCGGCATTGGCGCCGAAGCGATCCGGGAACTGCTGGAAGAACTCGACCTGGAAGCGGAAAAGGTCGAACTGCTCGAAGAACTGGCCACGACGCGGTCGGTGCTGAAGCCGAAGAAGATTATCAAGCGGCTGAATATCATCGAAAGCTTCCTGGAATCGGGCAACCGCCCGGAATGGATGATTTTGACGGTAGTGCCGGTGATCCCGCCGGAATTGCGGCCGCTGGTACCGCTGGATGGCGGTCGCTTCGCCACGTCTGATCTTAACGACCTTTACCGCCGCGTGATCAACCGGAATAACCGGTTGAAACGACTGATGGAGTTGCGTGCGCCGGACATTATTGTCCGCAACGAAAAGCGGATGCTGCAAGAGGCGGTGGACGCTCTGTTCGATAATGGCCGCCGCGGTCGGACGATTACGGGGGCCAACCGTCGGCCGCTGAAATCGCTGTCCGATATGCTGAAGGGCAAGCAGGGCCGATTCCGGCAGAACTTGCTCGGCAAGCGCGTCGACTATTCCGGTCGCTCGGTCATCGTGACCGGCCCGGAACTGAAACTGCACCAGTGCGGCCTGCCGAAGAAGATGGCGCTCGAACTGTTCAAGCCGTTCATTTATTCGCGCCTCGACGCCAAGGGCCTCAGCATGACGCTGAAACAGGCCAAGAAATATGTCGAGAAAGAGCGGAAGGAAGTCTGGGACATCCTGGATGAAGTCATCCGCGAGCATCCGGTGCTCCTTAACCGCGCGCCGACGCTGCACCGTCTTGGCATTCAGGCGTTCGAGCCTGTCCTGATCGAAGGCAAGGCGATCCAGCTGCACCCGCTGGTCTGCTCCGCGTTCAACGCCGACTTCGACGGCGACCAGATGGCCGTGCACGTCCCGCTGTCCCTGGAAGCGCAGCTGGAAGCGCGCGTGCTGATGATGTCAACCAACAACATCCTCAGCCCGTCAAATGGCAAGCCGATCATCGTGCCGTCGCAAGATATGGTGCTCGGACTTTATTATCTGTCGATGGAGCGGCAGGAAGGGCATCCGCAGTTCGTTGAACTGCCGGATGGCACGAAGCGTGAAAAGTTGCCGCTGTTCGCCGATATGGCCGAAGTTCATCAGGCTCTGGCAGCCGGTGTTGTTACCTTGCACACGCGCGTGGAAGGCCGGGTATTGCAAACGGGCGAAGACGGCGCGGTGCGCGCGGAACGCTTCATCACGACACCGGGCCGGATGCTGATTGGCGAATGTCTGCCAAAGAGCCACAAGGTGCCCTTCCCCACCGTCAACCGTCTGCTGACCAAGAAGGAAATCGGCGACGTTATCGACACCGTCTATCGCCATACCGGCCAGAAAGAGACGGTATTGTTCGCCGACGCCATCATGGCGCTGGGCTTCCGTCATGCCTGCCAGGCCGGCATCAGCTTCGGCATGGATGACATGGTGATCCCTGCCGCGAAGACCGAACTGGTCGACAAGACACGCGATCTGGCGAAGGATTTCGAGCAGCAATATCAGGACGGCCTGATCACCCAGGGCGAGAAGTATAACAAGGTAGTCGACGCCTGGGCGCGCTGCGGCGATCAGGTTGCGGACGCAATGATGAAGGAAATCAGCGCGAAGCCGATCGATCCGGAAACGGGCATCGAGCGCCAGATCAACTCCATCTTTATGATGGCGCACTCTGGCGCGCGGGGGAGCCAGACGCAGATGCGTCAGCTTGCCGGCATGCGCGGCCTGATGGCCAAGCCGAGCGGCGAGATCATCGAAACGCCGATCATCTCGAACTTCAAGGAAGGCCTGACCGTCCTTGAATATTTCAACTCGACCCACGGGGCCCGCAAGGGTCTGGCGGATACCGCGTTGAAAACGGCAAACTCCGGTTATCTGACTCGCCGACTTGTCGATGTCAGCCAGGATTGCGTCGTACTGGAAGAGGATTGCGGTACGACCAATGGTCTGACGATGACGGCGATCGCCGAAGGCGGCGCTACCATCGTCGGTCTTGGCGAACGGGTACTGGGCCGCACCGTGTGTGATGACATCATCGATCCGCGCACCGATGAAGTGCTGCTGGCGCGGGATACCTTGCTGGAAGAAGCGGATGTCAGGCTCCTTGAGGAAGCCGGCATCGTCGATGTGAAGATCCGTTCACCGCTGGTCTGCGAAGCCAAACAGGGCGTTTGCGCGCGCTGCTATGGTCGCGATCTGGCGCGCGGGACCCCGGTCAATATCGGTGAAGCAGTCGGCGTGATCGCAGCGCAGTCCATTGGTGAGCCTGGCACGCAGTTGACGATGCGGACCTTCCACATCGGCGGTGCGGCCCAGGTGTCGGAACAATCGGCGGCTGACAGTCCGATCGACGGTGTGGTGGAATTCCGTAACCTGCCGGTCATCCGTAACAGCCGTGAGCGACTGGTGGCGATGGCGCCGACGGGCGGCGAAATCGCCATTCTCGACGCCGACGGCAGGGAACGTTCAGTGCACAAGGTGCCGTTCGGCTCGAACCTGTCTGTCGTGGATGGCGCAACCGTAACGAAGGGCCAACGGCTTGCCGATTGGGACCCGTATATGCGTCCGGTCATCACCGACAAGCCGGGTGTGGTGCGTTACCAGGACCTCGTCGAGGGGCAGACACTGCGCGAGGAAGTGGATGATGCCACCGGTATCGCCAACAAGGTCGTCGCCGAATGGAAAGCCGCACGCGGCAAGGAAGATTTGCGCCCGCGCATCACGCTTCTGGATGAAGAATCCGGGGAGGCCGGCCGCTATATGCTGCCAGCCGGCGCGATTCTGGCCGTGGCCGAAAACAAGCGCGTGGAAGCCGGCGATGTACTGGCGCGTATTCCACGTGAAGCCGCCAAGAACCGTGATATCACCGGCGGTTTGCCGCGAGTGGCCGAACTGTTCGAAGCGCGGATTCCAAAGGACAATGGCGTCATTGCCAAGGTCGATGGCCGGATCGTTTTCGCCAAGGATTATCGGGCGAAGCGCCGCATCGAACTGCATCCGGAAGATGGATCGGAGCCGATCATCTATCTGCTCGCAAAAAACCGGCATGTGACGGTGCAGGAAGGCGATCTGGTGCGCAAGGGCGACTTTATCGTCGATGGACCGGCCAACCCGCACGACATTCTGGATGTTCTCGGCGTAGAGAAGCTGGCTGAATATCTGTGCGCGGAAATCCAGGAAGTCTATCGACTGCAAGGCGTGAAGATCAACGACAAGCATATCGAGACGATCGTTCGCCAGATGCTGCAAAAGGTTGAAATCACCGATGATGGTGACAGCAACCTGCTGAAGGGGGAACAGGTCGACCGCACCGAAATGGACGCCGTCAACGCGACCCTTGTGGCGGAAGGCAAACGACCAGTGGAAGGCAAGCCGGTGCTGCTGGGCATCACCAAGGCGAGCCTGCAAACCCGCAGCTTCATCTCGGCGGCGTCGTTCCAGGAAACGACGCGGGTACTGACCGAAGCGGCAGTCCAGGGCAAAACCGACACGCTGGTCGGGCTGAAGGAAAATGTCATCGTTGGCCGCCTGATCCCGGCGGGCACCGGTGCGGCGCTGAACCGGATGCGCGTAACGGCCAACAGCCGGGATGCCGCGCTGCGGGCGCAACAGGCGGCGATTGCGGCGGCGACGGAAGCTGGCGCCGACGCCTGATTCCGATAAAGGGAATGGCCCGGGATGGCGAGAAGCCACCTCGGGCCACTACTCATCTGCAACGCAGGCAATTTCAACGTGGTGGTCGCCGACCGGGATGGCAGATCACCCCTCTAAGAGAGCGCGGCGACCCATTTTACCGGTGGCTCCATCCGCGTGATTCCCGAACCGGTCGCCTGGGCGACGATGATCGCCGGCTTTGGTCTGATGGGTATCGCCGCCAGCATCGCCGGCTTCCCGCCCCCACATCGGCCAACACTTTGAGGACCCTGAGGTTAATCCAACCTCAGGGTTTTTCCTTTTTCAGTAAAAGAGAAAGGGCGCGGAAGCCCAGCTCCCACGCCCCGAAAGACTGCTATGCCGGAGGTCACAACCTCCGGCATTAAAATCAGGCTTGCTCTTCGCCCTCGCCTGCTGCTTCACCGGCATCACCACTTTCTTCAGCGGTTGCACCCGGTTCGGCGTTCGGATCATATTCTTCGGTGAATCCAGCCTCGTCACGTTCGAACATATCCGCCGTCACATCGACACCCTGAGCCTGCAGTTCGGCCTCCTCGGGTGAACGGGCGACATTGACCTTCGCTGTCACCGAAACTTCCGGGTGCAGCACCAGGCGCACTTCGCTGATCCCCAGCGTCTTGATCGGACGATCGAGAACGACTGCGTTCCTGGAAACCTTGTGGCCGGCTTCATCGAGCACCGCGGCAATGTCTCGCGCCGAGACAGAGCCATAAAGCGCACCGGCGCTCGATGCCTGACGAATGAGCACGACCGACACGTCGGTCATGGTTTTCGCCTGCTCTTCGGCGCCTTCACGCCGTTTGGCGTTATCAGCTTCGATCTGGGCGCGTTGCGCTTCGAACTTCGCCTTGTTGGCTTCGGTGGCGCGCAGCGCCTTGCCGCGCGGCAACAGGAAATTGCGCGCGAAGCCCGGCTTTACCGAGACTACTTCGCCAATGCGACCGAGCTTTTCCACCCGTTCCAGCAAAATTACATCCATGGGTGCGCCCTCCTTACTTCACGAGGTAGGGCAGCAGGCCAAGATGGCGCGCCCGCTTGATGGCCTTGCTCAGCTCGCGCTGCTTCTTGGCGGATACCGCCGTGATGCGCGATGGCACGATCTTGCCACGTTCGGATACGAAGCCTTGCAGCAGCCGCACATCCTTGTAATCGATCTTCGGTGCATTGGCGCCGGAAAACGGGCAGCTCTTGCGCCGACGGAAAAACGGGCGTCCCATTACCAATTGCCTCCTTCGCGCGCTTCACGCGGGCGGCGTTCGCCCCGATCCTGACGGTCGCCACGATCACCCCGATCCGAACGGTCGCCGCGATCACCCCGTTCCGAACGCTCGCCGCGTCCGCCACGTTCCGGCTTGCGCATGACGGCTGACGGGCCATCTTCCAGCGCATCGACGCGAATCGTCTGATAGCGAAGGATGTCTTCGTTCAGCGCAGCCTGACGTTCCAGTTCCTGGATCGCCGCCGCCGGCGCCTCGATGTTCAGCAGAACATAATGCGCCTTGCGGTTTTTCTGGATGCGATAGGCAATGTTGCGCAGGCCCCAGTATTCGTGGCTGACAACCTTGCCTTCAAGCTCGGTGATAATCTGTGTAAATGCCTCGGTGAGGCCTTCTACCTGCGCCGGCGCCAGATCCTGGCGGGCGAGATAGACATGCTCGTAAAAGGGCATGGCTCGCTTTCTTGTCGGCCGATCGCTGCATCCGCGCCCATCGCGAATACCCTCCGGCTTTCGGGTGAAGCCAGTGCGTCTGGCATAATCCCGAGCGAATCACAAGCAGCTATTCAGCCAGCGTCGCAGTTTGCGCCATCCCGGCGAGATGCGCGAGCATCGCCAGTGACGGCGGCCCGGACTGACGGGCGCGTTGAACGGCGGCATGCGTATGGCTCACCCGTGCTGCATGGGCGGCGATCCACGCGTCCACAGCGAGCCTCGGGTCGCTGCCTTTCGGCGCCAGGCGGCGAAGCAGATTGACCCGCGTCTGCTCGATGGTTCGCAGGGTCGTTGCCACGAGCAGTCTTTCCCACATATCATCCGGCGCAAGCGTTGCGATCACGCCACGCACCCAATCCGTCCCCAGTTCCTGGCTGATGCGCGTAAGAGCTTCGGCAGTCGCGATCTCATCCAGTTCGAGATCGCGAGCGAGCGCGACGACGCTGATGGCGTTGGGCATGATATGCAGCACGGCCAGCCGGTCGGCGATATCCATGGGGCTGCCGGCGGCTGCCAGATGATTGCGCGTGCGGATGCGGTGCGAACGAACTTCCGGCCTCAGCAGCGAATCGAATTGCGCGAAAATCCGCCCGATACCGGATTCCAGGCGGGCGACGACGTCGGCCGGCCGATCCGTACCGGGCAGGCGGCACAGATCGCGCACCAGCGGCCAGGTGACGGCCTGGGCCTCGGTATGCAGTTTCAGCCGCAAGCGTTCGGCAATGTCGGCGGTGTCGATCATTCGCCACAAACCCGGCAGATCGAACAACGTGCGCGCTGCCACGAAAGACCCGACCGCCTGGGTATTCGCACAACCTGGCTCGCTTGCAACCGCATTGGCCAACGTCAATCCGCCACGGTTGACCAGCAGGTTCGCGGCTTTGGTTGCCGCCAGTTCCCGGCGCAATGGATGCGCGGCGATTTCGTCAGCGAAACGCTCCCGCATGGTGGCAGGGAAAGCCATGGATACATCGGGATCGAGTAACGGGTCGACCGAAACGGGCGACGTCACCAGCGCCTGTTTCAGATCATTTTTCACCTCGGACAGCAGCACCGCCAGTTCCGGTCGTGTCAGGCCGGTTCCGGTGCGAGCGCGCTCGTCAATATCGCGCGCGTCGGGCAAATTCTCGGCCTGCCGATCCAGCCCCGCGGTTTCCAGCGACTCGATCAGTCGCGCGTGTGCGGGCAACTGCGCCGCTGCGGACGCCTCCGCCACTGAAAGCGCGCGCGTTTGCGCAACATTATCCGCCAGCACCAGTTCCGCGACCTCGTCCGTCATCGCCGCAAGCAACGCATTGCGGTCGGCGCGCTGCAGTCGGCCTGCACGCTCAGCCAGCGACAAGGCAATTTTGATATTGACCTCATGGTCGGATGTGTCGACGCCGGCGGAATTATCGATGAAATCCGTGTTGATACGACCGCCCTTACGCGCATATTCGATGCGGGCCGCCTGGGTGACGCCCAGATTGGCCCCTTCGCCGATGACCCTTGCCCGCACATCCTTGCCATCCACCCTCAGCGCATCATTGGCGCGGTCGCCTGCATCCGCATGGGATTCATCGACGGATTTGATATAGGTGCCGATGCCACCAAACCATATCAGGTCCACCGGCGCGCGCAGGATCGCCGCCATCAGTTGCGCCGGATCGAGGCTTTCATCCTCGACGTAGAGCAGCGTCCGCACCTGCGGCGACAGCGGAATGCGCTTCTGACTACGCAAAAATACCCCGCCCCCCTCCGAAATCAGCGCGGGATCATAATCGGCCCAGGAAGAACGCGGCAAATCATATAGCCGCCGCCGCTCCTGCCAGCTTCGTGCCGGATCGGGAGACGGATCGAGAAAAATATGCCGGTGGTCGAACGCCGCGACCAGGCGAACCGTCTTTGAAAGCAACAGGCCATTTCCAAACACATCGCCAGACATATCACCAACGCCGGCAACAGTGATGGAATCCGACTGAACATCGACACCTGCTTCAGCGAAGTGGCGGGTAACGGACACCCACGCCCCGCGCGCGGTGATGCCCATTTCCTTATGATCGTAACCCGCCGACCCGCCCGACGCGAAGGCGTCCCCCAACCAGAAGCCTTCCGATTCAGCGATGGCGTTGGCGGTGTCCGAAAAGCTGGCGGTGCCTTTATCCGCGGCGACGACCAGATAGGAATCATCGCCATCGAGCCGCACGACATCGGCAGCCGGGATCACCCGTCCGTCAGGGGCGCGGTTGTCCGTGATCGACAATAGTGCCCGGATAAACACCTCATAGCTCGCTCGTCCTTCGGCGAGCCAGGCTTCCCGGTCTTCGGCTGGCGACGGCAGATGTTTGGGATAGAAGCCACCTTTTGCGCCAGTCGGTACGATGATGCTGTTCTTCACCATCTGCGCCTTCATCAGGCCCAGAACCTCGTGGCGGAAATCGTCCCGCCGGTCCGACCAGCGCAAGCCGCCTCGCGCAATCGGCCCGCCGCGCAAATGCACCCCCTCCACGCGCGCTGAATATACCCAGATTTCCCGCCAGGGGCATGGTTTGGGCAGCCCTGGCACCCGCGCGCTGTCGAGCTTGAACGCCAGCGCCTGTGGATGAGCGAGAAACGCATTGGTCCGCAATATGGCCATGATCAGGCCATGCATGAGCCGCAGGATACGATCATCGTCGATCCCCTGTACCGCATCGAGCGCGGCAACGGCCTGGTCCCCGATGGCGTCCGCATCGCCGACGCCGCCCAGGCGGGCGCGGAACAGCGCAACCAGCGCCAGCATGACATCGGGGTTCCGCCGCCCGGCATCCACTGCCGTGCTGAAACCATAAGAAAAGCCCGTTTGCCGTAAATAGCGAAACCACGCGCGGAACCAGTTGGCTTCTTCGGCGGTCAGCCCGCACGCGGGAATCAGCGCGTTGAAGCTGTCATTTTCCTGATCGCCTTCCAGCACAGCAGTCAGCGCTGGCCGCACCAGTTCGCAAAATGTTTCGAACCTGGCCGGCGGCGATGGTAGTTCCAGCGTAAAGTGGTGGATCCAGCCGCGTGTGGCGCCCGCCAGTTCCCACGGCATTTCCTCGATCACGCGGAAGCCGAAATTTTCCAGAATCGGCACCGAGTCGGACAAAGGGATAATCTCATGCAGCCGATAAATCCGTGCCTGCACAATATGTGGCGGGTCGTCCGGCCGGCGGAAGAGCGCCACGCGTCTCTCCTTCGGGCTGGAAAGGCCTGCCAGCCGCAATATTTCCTCGGCAGCGTCCGCAGGCGTGAACTCCGCGCGATAGCCCGGCCCGAATGCCTTGCCCCAGGCGAGCGTCAACCGGGCTGCGCGGATGGCGTCGGCACGTGTGGTAAGTTGCTGCTCCAGCTCATCTTCCCAACCACGGGTCAACTGGAGCAGACAGGCGCCCAGCTTCGCCTGATCGGGCGGCTGCGTTACATCGTCCAGCGTATAATGCACCCGAGCCAGCGGCTCGCTCCCCAGTTCGACATCGAAACTGCTCAGCCGCCCGCCCGATTCCGCCACAAGATATTCGCCAAAGCGCTCACGCAGCCGGGAACTGTAATCGTCGCGGGGCACCCAGGCGAAAATGGACGCGCCGCCCGATACCGGATCATGGCGAACAAATACCTCCGGCCGTGGCCGGTTTTGCAGCGACATCAGGGCGGTCGCCATCTCCAGCAATTCCGGGGTCGAAAGTTGCAAGAGTTCGGCGCGCGGAAACGCCTCGATCACATGGACCAGTGCTCGCCCGTCATGGCCGCGCGGCTCCAGCCCCAATTGCCGCGTCACCTCCGCTACCCGGCGGCGTAACAACGGCACACGATTTGCGCTCTCGCGCAGGGCCGCGCTGGTGAACAGCCCGAAGAATTGCACCACCCCCTGCACCTGACCGCTATGATCGTAACGGCGCACGACGACGAGATCGAGCGGCTGGATGCGATGCACGGTGGAAATCAGCGGCGAACGGCGGACGAGAACCGGTTCCAGCCAGGCCTCGTCGGCGATGGCGGGTGGATTCCAGCGGTCGGCGTGGCGCATCACGCCGAGGCGGGTTTCGCCATCGATCGCGCCAATCAGCGTAAAATTGTCCTCCACCAGCCAATCGAGAAACGCGATGGATTCCGCCACCACATGCGGCGCGAGCGGCGGCGGCGATTCGTCCAGCGCCTGACCGGTGGCGCGCACCAGCGCCAGCATGGCTTTCCAGTCTTCGACCGTCGCGCGCGCATCGGCATACAGATCGTCCAGCCGCCGGGCCAGCCGGGCGCGTTTTCGCGCCGGCGCACGGCGCGCTTCCAGCAACACCAGCGATTCGCGTGGCGCGTCAGGGTCGTCAATGCTGATCAGCCCGCCGGTTTCATCCCGCCGCACCAGTAAAATGGGGTGAAACAGGCGTTGAATATCCAGCCCTTCCGCACCGATGGCGGCGCTGACACTATCCACCAGAAACGGCATATCATCTGTCAGCAGCGCGATCGGCATGTGCCGCTGCCCTGCCCCGCCTGCCCCCGCGCCGATGTAGATATTATGTGTGCCCGGCTTTCGCTCCAGCAGGACATTCATGGCCGTATCGACAAAACCCTGCCGGTCTGCATCCGACAGGCCCTCTCCTTCAACAGCAGGCGTAACGCTGAAAATCAGGGCGTCGAGCTGTGCTGCGAGCGTTCTCGTATCGATGGGCATACCGGGCCTTTTCCCGTGCAAAAACAGGGGCGATGGTATGCGACACTTTGCCTGTCAGCAAGGTGCGCCTTAATCGTTCCCGTGCCGCGCCATCCAGTCAAACGCCTCCGCCAGTTCGCGATGCAGGGCGGCCGTTTCGCTGACCGACAACAGCCGCCGCCAACTGGCAATCATAATCACAGCGCTATTCCCGTCCGCCGCGGATAGCGGCAGCGCAACGCCCCGCATCAACAATGGCGGGGTTCCGGTGCCTGTGGCGGGTGGGGCGCTGTCGCTGTCACACCGGGCGATCGTTCCCGCCCGTACCGCTTCCGCCGCCAACGCCGCGAAGCGTGCAGAAAGTCCGGCGGAGGACTTCGCATCGGCTGTCACCTGCCCGGTCTTCACCATATCGAGCGCCCGTACCGCCTCTCCAACATAGAGGATCTCCGCCCTGACCGGCAGGCTCGTGGTGGCGAGTGAGGCGGCTTCGGCGGATGGAAAGACCATCAGCACGGACTGGGCCAGAAAGGGCGGAGCCAGAAGCGGCGCTGCATCACCCACGCCGGGCATCAATGCATCGCCACGCAACTGATTCCACAGGATCTCCGCACGCCGCACGAGGCGACGCTCCACCCCGATCAACGGTGCGGCGGACCGATCCGTCGCACAATCTTCCGGCAGGATGGCCGCCCCGGGCGGTGTGACCGGATGGGCTCCCCATGGATCGATCTGCAACCGATCCAGCAGCGCCCGTATCGCCTGTCCCCCCAATTGCTCCATCTGGCGCACCTTCCGCTTTTTAACCCTTCGCGATAACGGCTGAAAAACCCGGCAGTTTACCGGCACGCTTGCCGACGGAACCAGCCAGCCATTTCTTGCGGTGCAGCAAATGACCCTTGTTCCGCCCGCGTGGCGTGGGTATCGGAGAAGCTATGGAACCGATCATCAGTGCGAAATGGTTGCGGGCCGAAATCGGCAAAAGCGACCTGCGCGTCATCGACGCTACCTGTTTTCTGCCCGGCGCGGAACAGGATGCGCGCAGCGCCTATGAAGAGGCCCATATTCCAGGCGCGGTGTTTTTCGATCTCGATGAAGTCGTGGATAACGCTTCACCGTTTCCGCACATGCTGCCGCCAGAACCCAAATTCGCCAGCCGGACGCAGGCCCTTGGCCTGGGCGATGGTTCGCGCATTGTCATCTACGATAACAGCCCGCTACATTCAGCGGCACGCGCTTGGTGGATGTTCGGCGTGTTCGGCATTCCGAAAGTAAGCGTCCTGAACGGCGGACTGGCCGCATGGAAAGCAGTGGGTGGCAACCTCCAGTCCGGAAACCCCGACCTGCGTCGAAGACACTTCACGCTGCAACCCGATTACGCACGGGTGCGCAATCTCGACGATATGCGGGAGATCGTTCGCACCGGTTCCGCCCAGATCGTCGATGCCCGGTCCCCGGCGCGATTCGCTGGCGTTGATCCGGAACCGCGCCCTGGTCTTCGTTCCGGTCATATGCCGGGCGCGATCAACCTTCCCAATGCCGAACTTTTCACCGCCGATGGCTGCTACAAGGATGAAGCCGGTTTGCGCGCGGCCTTTGCCGCCGCCGGGGTTGATCTCGCCCGCCCGATCGTCGCCACCTGTGGCTCGGGCATCACTGCCGCCAATATCGTGCTGACGGCGACACTTCTGGGCGCAACCGACGTTTCGCTCTACGACGGCAGCTGGGCGGAATGGGGCGCACAGCCGGATACGCCCGTAGTTACAGGCTCCTGATTGGCCGACGACAAGCCCTCTGACGCCGCACCTGCCACATGGGCGGCGACCGCCGGCCGGCGACCGGAATGGACCGCCAATCCGGAAGGCACCGGAGGGGTCGTTAACCCACCCGTCTGGCGCGCCTCTACGGTGCTGTATTCATCCATTGCTGCAATGGAAGCCGCCAACCGCGACCAGGACGGCACTTTATTCTATGGCCGCAAAGGCACTCCTACCACCTGGGCGCTGCGCGAGGCATTGACCGGGCTGGAGCCAGGGGCTGCCGGCACCATGCTCTATCCCTCCGGGGTCGCCGCCATTGCGGCGGCAATATTGACGGTGGTGAAACCTGGCGACCATATCTTGTTGCCCGACAGCGCCTATGACCCGACTACCGCTTTCGCCTTTGGCCTCGGCAAAAGACTCGGCGTCGAAGCCGAACCTTATGATCCGCTGATCGGCGGCGATATCGCCACATTGTTCCGGTCGAATACCGCCCTCGTGCTGCTGGAAAGCCCGGGCTCCCTCACGTTCGAGGTGCAGGATATCCCGGCAATCACTGCGGCCGCGCGTGCAGCCGGTATCCCGACGTTGCTGGATAATACCTGGGCGGCCAGCCTGTTCTTCAAGGGGATCCCCGCCGGTTGCGACATGGTGGTACAGGCGCTGACCAAATATGTTGGCGGCCATTCCGATGCGATGATGGGCAGCGTCAGTGCCACCCCGGATTTCTTCCCGCGCTTGCGCAGCACCGCCTGGCACCTGGGGCAATGCGTCTCCGGGGATGAAGCGTCTCTGGTGCTGCGGGGTTTCCGCACCCTGCCCTTGCGGATGGAGCGGCAGCAGCAAACCGGCCTGGAACTGGCGCATTGGCTCGCCAGCCATCCGCTGGTGGATCGCGTGCTGCACCCTGCCCTGGCCTCCTGCCCTGGCCACGAACATTGGAAACGGGATTTTACCGGTGCTGCCGGCCTGTTTGGCGTCGTGCTGAATATCGGGAACCGCGAGGACGACGCAGCGCTGTTTTGCGATGAACTGCGCTATTTCGGTCTGGGTTTTTCCTGGGGTGGCTATGAATCGCTGCTGATCCCGACGTCTCCGGAAAAGCTACGGCGGGTGACGCAATTCGAGACGACAGGCTTTTCCTTCCGCATCTCCGCCGGGCTGGAAGAGCCGGCCGACCTGATCGCCGATCTGGATCGGGCCTTGCAGCGCATCGCCGGAAAATACGGGCAGGGTTGAATTCAGTCGGCTTCGTTGCCGATTTCCGCCTTCGGATACACCCCCAGAACCCGCACCCACCGGGAATGAAACGCCAGTTCTTCCAGCGCCCGCGCAACTGGCGGATCTTCCGGTGCGCCGATCACGTCGATCAGGAATTCGGCGGCCGTGAACGCGCCACCCCGCAAATGGCTTTCCAGCCGTGTGAGGTTAAGACCGTTGGTGGCGAAGCCGCCCAGCGCCTTATACAGCGCCGCCGGAATATTTTTCGTCTCGAAGGCGAGCGTCGTTTTAACCGGCACATCCACGGGCCGCGTACCCGGCAAACGAGAGAGTATCAGGAAGCGGGTGCGGTTATGGCTCGCGTCCTGCAGGCCGGTCACCAGCGATTCGCAACCAAACAACTCGCCGGCCAGTTTCGACGCAATCGCCGCGACTGTCGGATCGCCCTTTTCCATCACATGCGCGGCAGCTGCAGACGTATCGACGAAACCCACGGCGCGAATCCGCATTTCCTTCAGGCGGTGGCGGCACTGGCCCAGCGCCTGGGCATGACTCAACGCTTCCCGCACATCAGACAGCTTTGCGCCCGGTACTCCCAGCAGGCAATGTTCGACCTTCACATAATGTTCGCCCGTAATATACAATCCGGACTCGGGAAGCAGAAAATGCACATCCGCCACCCGCCCGTGCAGGCTGTTTTCCACCGGAATCACCGCACGCGCCGCCACACCGTCGATCACGGCATCGATGGTTTCCTCGAAACTGTAACAGGGCAACGGCAGCGCATCGGCTATCGACTCGACAACCGCCTGATGCGAATAGGCTCCCGGAGCTCCCTGAAACGCCACCGCCAGATCCGGCGCAGCGCGCGCTTCGGCGCGCATGGAATCCACAAGTGTCTGAGCCGGGCCGGGGTAGTTTTGCATAGTGTTGACAGATTTGCGGCACCGGCACGGTTCCCGTCAACCGCTTCGTGATTGTACGCCCTGCGGCAATCCGTATCCACGCGGACAGTTGCCAAGGGCATACCAGCCTGTTTATGAGCCGGTTTTGAAAAGCGGGCATTGCCAGAATGCCGCCCGATGGAGACGGATGCGTGGACAGCTACGAGTTTAACAAGATTGCTGGCTGGGTATTGGCCGCGATGGTGGCAGTTTTGGGAATTTCCATTCTCACCAGCTCCCTGTTCTCCGTCGAATATCCCGAGACGACCGCCTATGAAGTGCAGGGCGTCGAGGAAGAAGGTGGCGCTGGCGGCGCCGCTGCAGCGGAAAAGCCGATCGCTGCTTTCCTGCAAGCGGCGGACCCGGCGCGCGGCGAAGTGCAATTCCGTAAATGTGCGGCCTGCCATACGATCGACAAGGGCGGCGCAACCGGCATTGGCCCCAATCTTTATGGTATCATCGGATCCGAGCACGCCCATATTCCCGGCTTCGCCTATTCAGCGGCCATGGAAGAAACGAAGGGAAAAACGTGGGATTGGGAGAGCCTTTCCAAGTGGATCGAGAATCCCCGCGCCTATATCCCCGGCAACAAGATGAGCTTCGCCGGTATTGGCAAACCGGAAGACCGGGCCAACCTCCTCGCCTATCTCAACACCAAAAGCGACAGCCCGCAGCCGTTACCCGAACCCCCGGCCGAGGAAGCCCCCGCCGCCGAAGGTGATACGGCAGCGGCAGTTGAAGGCGAGGCAGCAGCAGAAGGTGTGGAAGCCGCCGTCCCCGAGGAATCTGCCACCAACGCGGAAGCCGGCCCCGCCGTCTGATTCGCGCCTGAGCGTTGGGCAAGAATGCCGACGGACTATTCCTCCGCCGCCGGCAATTCGGCGCAGACAATTTTCCACGCTTCTTCCGCCGTTTCGACAAACCGGAACAGATCGAGATCTCCCGGGCTGATCACACCTTCTTCGGCCAACGCCTCGAAATTGACGACGCGGCCCCAGAAACTTTTGCCAAACAACAGGATCGGCACCGGGGCCATTTTCCCGGTTTGCACCAGCGTCAGCAGTTCGAACAGCTCATCGAACGTACCGTAACCGCCGGGGAACACCGCCACCGCCCGCGCCCGCATCAGAAAATGCATCTTGCGCAGCGCGAAATAGTGAAACTGGAAACTCAAACCCGGCGTCACATAAGCGTTAGGCGTTTGTTCATGCGGCAAGACGATATTCAAACCGATTGATGGCGCGCCGGCCTCGAATGCGCCGCGATTGGCCGCTTCCATGATCGAGGGTCCGCCGCCCGAACAGACAACAAGTTCACGGCGCTGCGAGTCGCCGCAGGTGCTGCCCGCCATCGCGGCCAGCCTCCGGGCTTCGTCATAATAGCGCGCCTTCTCCGCAAGCAGTTCGGCCCGCTTGCGCGCGGCCGGCGTGGTGGCTGCCGCCATGAGCGCTTCAACCTGCTCAGGCGCCGGAATACGCGCTGACCCGTAGAAGACGAAAGTCGACACGATTTCCGCCTCGTCCAGCAGTAGCTGCGGCTTCAGCAATTCCAGTTGAAAGCGCACCGGGCGCAGATCCTGGCGCAGCAGGAAATCTGTATCCTGAAACGCCAGCCGATAGGCCGGATGTTCGGTCTGTGCAGTTGGAGTCGGATGCGCGGCGATTCCGGCCTCTCGCCGGGCCGGCTCAAAAGATGTGTGTGTGTTTTCGGTCATATTCGACGCCGATAGCGGCAAATTGGCCTGAACGCCACGATCCGCGGGCCTTGACTTATTTGAGCGCAGGCTTATTCCAGTCAGCGGGCCACGCCGCCCCAACGCGGCGCGTGCTCTCTGTGAGGAGAGAATATGACTGCTTCTGTTCCACGGCCGCAAATCCGGCCTGCCCGCCCGCATTTTTCGTCTGGCCCGTGCGCCAAACGTCCGGGCTATGATCTCTCCGCCCTGCCAACCGATGCTCTTGGCCGTTCGCACCGCGCGAAAATCGGCAAGAGCCGGTTAAAGGACGCGATCGACCAGACCCGCGAAATTCTGCAGGTCCCCGATACACACCGCATCGGCATCGTCCCTGCATCCGACACCGGCGCCTATGAAATGGCGATGTGGTCGCTGCTCGGCGCCCGCCCGGTAACGGCGGTCGCGTGGGAAAGCTTTGGCGAAGGCTGGGTGACGGATGCCGCCAAACAACTGAAACTCGATCCGGTTGTGCTGAAAGCCGGCTATGGCGAACTGCCGGATTTATCCACCGTCAATCCCGCTCACGACGTACTGTTCACCTGGAACGGCACAACTTCGGGTGTGCGCGTTCCGAACGGCGACTGGATCCGCGACGATCGCGAGGGCCTGACGCTTTGCGACGCGACGTCTGCCGCCTTCGCGCAACCGCTGCCGTTCGAAAAGCTCGATGTTGTCACGTTTTCGTGGCAAAAGGTACTCGGCGGTGAAGGTGCGCATGGAATGCTGATCCTCGGCCCCCGCGCCGTTGAACGGCTGGAAAGCTACACGCCACCCTGGCCGCTGCCGAAAATCTTCCGCATGACCAAGGGCGGCAAGCTGATCGAAGGCATTTTTGTCGGGGAAACGATCAACACTCCGTCGATGCTGGCGGTGGAAGATTATCTGGATGCGTTGCGCTGGGCGAAATCCATTGGCGGCCTTGCGGCGCTCCATGCCCGCGCCGACGCCAACGCCGCAGCAATTGATCGCTGGGTGCAAAAATCCGACTGGGCCGGGCATCTGGCCGTCGACCCGGCCACGCGCTCCAACACCAGCGTGTGTCTGACGGTGAAGGGCCCTGCGGAACTGTCGAAGGCCATTGCGACACTGCTCGAAAAGGAAGGTGTCGCTTACGACATCGGCGCCTATCGCGATGCGCCCCCGGGGCTGCGCATCTGGTGCGGCGCTACCGTCGATACCGCCGATGTAGAGGCGCTGACCCCCTGGCTCGACTGGGCCTATGCCCAAAGCATCCAGGGCTGATCCGACCGGTTTGCCCGCATTTTCGGGCCAGAAATAAAGAAGTACTGCCATGCCAAAAGTATTGATTTCCGACAAAATGTCGCCGCTCGCCGCCGAAATATTCCGCGCGCGTGGTGTTGAAGTCGATGAAAAGCCGGGCCTTTCAAAGGAAGAACTGGCGGAGATCATCGGCGAATATGACGGCCTTGCTATCCGCTCGTCCACGAAGGTGACGTCGGCACTGCTGGATGCCGCCACAAATCTGAAAGTCATCGGTCGCGCCGGAATTGGCGTGGATAACGTTGATGTGCCCGCCGCAACGGCGCGCGGCGTTGTCGTGATGAACACGCCGTTCGGCAATTCGATCACCACCGCCGAACATGCCATCGCGCTGATGTTCGCGCTGGCCCGGCAACTGCCCGAAGCCGATGCCTCCACCCAGGCCGGGAAATGGGAAAAGAACCGCTTCATGGGGGTTGAATTGACCTCCAAGACGCTCGGCCTGATCGGCTGCGGCAATATCGGCTCTATCGTCGCTGATCGTGCGCTTGGCCTCAAGATGAGGGTCATAGCCTATGATCCGTTCCTGACGCCCGAACACGCGCAAAATCTCGGCGTTGAAAAGGTCACGCTCGATGAATTGCTGTCGCGCGCCGATTTCATCACCCTGCATACGCCGCTGACGGAAAGCACCCGTAATATCCTGTCGGCAGAGAATCTGGCGAAGGCGAAAAAGGGCGTGCGCATCGTTAATTGCGCCCGTGGTGGCCTGATCGATGAGACGGCGCTGAAAGCAGCACTCGATAGCGGCCATGTTGCGGGTGCAGCGCTCGATGTGTTCGCGGAGGAGCCCGCCACCCATTCGCCACTGTTCGGTACGCCGAATTTCATTTCGACCCCCCACCTGGGCGCATCCACGGCAGAAGCCCAGGTAAATGTGGCGATCCAGGTGGCGGATCAATTGTCCGACTTCCTGCTGACCGGCAGCGTCACGAACGCCCTCAACATGCCGTCCCTGTCAGCAGAAGAAGCGCCGAAGCTGAAGCCCTATATGGCGCTGGCGGAACATCTGGGGATGCTCGTCGGCCAACTTGAATCGGAAGAGTTGCGCGGTGTGCGCGTGGAAGCCGAAGGCAGCGCCGCCGAACTCAATATCAAGCCGATGACCGCTGCCGTGCTTGCCGGTTTGATGCGGACCTTCTCCGACACGGTGAATATGGTCAACGCGCCTTTCCTCGCGCGGGATCGCAATATCGAGGTCGCCGAGGTCCGCCACGATCGTGACACCGATTATCAGACCTTGCTCCGGGTAACCGTGCGTACCGCATCCGGCGAGCGTTCGGTGGCTGGCACGCTGTTTGCCGCCGGTGAGCCTCGCCTGGTCGAGATTTTCGGAATCAAGGTCGAGGCTGATTTCGCGCCGCAGATGCTGTTCATCGTGAACGAAGACAAGCCGGGCTTCATCGGTCGTCTCGGCTCGACGCTGGGAGCCGCGGATGTCAACATCGGCACCTTCCACCTCGGTCGCCGCGCTGCCGGTGGGGAGGCCATTGTGCTGCTATCCATCGACCAGAAACTGCCCGAAACGGTGCTGGCCGAAATCAAGGCGCAACCTGGCGTCCGGACCGTGAAAGCGCTGAACTTCGAATGACGGGAGCCCTGCTCCCGGAAGGGTTCCACGACCGGCTGCCGCCAGGTGCGGAAGCCGCTGCCCATGTGCTGCGCGCTATTCTCGATAGCTGCGCAGCCCATGGCTATGACCGGGTGCAGCCGCCGCTGGTTGAATATGAAGCCGGGCTGGCCCTGTGGCTGGGTAAATCGCCCGGCGCCGGCCTGTTGCGCTCATCCGATCCGGCGAGCGGCGCGGGGCTGGCCTTCCGTCCCGACATTACCGGGCAAATCGCCCGTATCGCCGCCACGCGCCTGGCGTCTGTGCCGCGCCCCTTGCGCCTTGCCTATGCTGGCCAGGTATTGCGTGCCCGGGGCAGCCAGATCGATCCGGCACGCGAGCGTACCCAGGCTGGCGCGGAACTGATCGGCGCGGATAGTGTGGTGGCCGTCGCCGAAGTGCTGAAGATGGCCGTGGAAGCCCTGACGGCAGCGGGTGTTACGGGCATTTCTGTTGATCTCACTCTCCCTGAACTTGTGCCAGCGCTGGCTGCCGGTCCGTGGCCCGTAGCCGACGCATCCGCCGTGGCGACAGCATTGGACGCAAAGGATGCAGGCCGGCTGGCCGAACTGGGCGCGTTGCAATACCGGCCCTTGCTGGATGCAGCCGGTCCGGCGGGCACCGCCTTGCCTGCGTTAAAGGCATTGCGCATCGAAACGTCGCTGTTTGACCAATTAGCCGAGCTGGTTAACTGCCTTGACGGCGTGCGCGTCACGGTCGACCCGACCGAACGCCACGGCTTCGAATACCAAAGCTGGATCGGTTTTTCATTATTCGGTGAAGTCAATGGCCAGCCGGTCCGCGGTGAAATCGGTCGGGGCGGGTCCTATCGCGTCCGCCACCCCGATGGTCAGGATGAGCCGGCATGCGGCTTTTCCGTCTATCTCGATGGGCTGGTGGATGCCGGGCTCGGTGTGCATGACGTGCGGCGGGTATTCTTGCCATTCGGGACGCCGGGAGAAACCGGCATCCGGTTACGCGCCGAGGGCTGGGCTACCGTCGCCGGACTCTCGCCGGAAGACTCCGGTAACGGCATAAGCAATATCTGGGACGGCGCGTCCATCATTAGCAGGAACTGATTTTATGGCGAATGTGGTGGTCATCGGCGCGCAATGGGGCGACGAGGGCAAAGGCAAGATCGTCGACTGGCTGGCGGCCCGCGCCGATGTCGTGGTGCGCTTCCAGGGCGGGCATAATGCCGGCCATACGCTGGTGGTGGGCGAGTCCGTTTATAAATTATCCTTGCTGCCATCGGGCATCGTGCGCGGCACCCTGTCGCTGATCGGTAATGGCGTTGTGCTCGACCCCTGGGCGCTACGCGATGAAATTGGCCGTTTGCGGGAACAGGGTGTCGCCATCACGCCGGAAAATCTCCAGATTGCTGATAATTGCCCGCTGATCCTGCCCTTCCACCGCGATCTGGACGCGCTGCGCGAAGATGCGTCGGGCGCGGGCAAGATCGGGACTACCCGTCGCGGGATAGGCCCCGCCTATGAAGACAAGGTGGGCCGTCGCGCGCTGCGCGTATGCGATCTGGTACGCCTGGATGATGCCGCGCCGCAAATCGACCGGCTGCTCGCCCATCATAATGCCTTGCGCGCCGGTTTCGGCGTAGAAGCCATCGATCGCGCCCGCCTGCTTGCTGATCTGGAGGAAATCGCGCCGGTCATCCTCCCCTTCGCGGCACCGGTCTGGCAAACGCTTGCCACCAAGCGGCGGCAACGGGCGCGCATCCTGTTCGAAGGCGCGCAGGGCGTATTGCTCGACGTCGACCATGGTACCTATCCGTTTGTCACTTCCTCGAACGTCGTCGCCGGTCAGGCGGCTGCCGGTTCGGGCCTGGGCGCCAATGCCCTGTCCTATGTGCTCGGTATCGTAAAAGCCTATACCACGCGCGTCGGTTCGGGTCCGTTCCCTACCGAACTCCAGGATGAAACCGGCGAGCGTCTGGGCGTACGCGGGCGCGAATTCGGCACCGTCACGGGGCGCAAGCGCCGCTGCGGCTGGTTCGACGCAGCCCTCGTCCGTCAGTCTCTGACTCTTTCCGGTGTGGATGGAATCGCCCTGACCAAACTCGACGTGCTTGACGGCTTCGACGAATTGAAAGTCTGCACCGGTTACAAGGTGCGCGGTCAGACGCTCGATTATTTGCCCGCCAGCGCCCGCGATCAGGCTGAAGCCGAGCCGATATATGAAACGCTGGAAGGCTGGCAGGAATCGACACAAGGCGCGCGCAGTTGGGTCGATCTGCCGGCTGCCGCTATCAAGTATATCCGCCGGATCGAGGAACTGATCGACTGTCCGGTGGCGCTCGTTTCGACCTCGCCGGAACGCGACGATACGATCCTGGTGCGCGACCCGTTTCGGGATTGATTGGCCGGAGGCGTCCGCCCCCGGCCATTCCTTACGCGGCGCGCGCGCGGATAATTTTCTCCGCCAGTTCCCAATCCTGCATCCGGTCCACATCGATCGGGCCCTCGGCAAAGGGCAGCACCACGGGCGCAGTGCGTACCCCGATAGCCCGGGACAGGAAGCGCAGGAACGCGCGCAAGGACGTCAGCCGACTCTTGTAAACGAGGAACGCAACCAGACCGAAAGCGCCAATCAGCCTTCGGGGTTTTTTACCGAACTGGCCGCCGCTGTTGAAGATACGCGGCCCTTCCAGCGCTGCCGGCGTCAATAACGCATAAAGATTGCAGCTGGAATAGCCGCCGTCGCGGAAACGGTGGAAAGCGCGATTGCCTTCGGGATATTTCGCCAGAACATCGTCCGCCGAAGTCAGCGCGATGGCTGCATCTTCTTTGACCTTATCCAGTTCATCGCAAAAATACCGCACCATCTCGCCGGTGTGCAGCGCATTATCGCCAGTGGTGATAATCAGCGGCAACGCCTCGGGAAATTCCTCACATACCGCCGAAACGCTTGCCCCGATATTCTCCCGCGACGGCATATAAACGATACGATCCTCCGCGCCTAAAGGCGCCAGCGAGGTTCTCGCTTCGTCGATACTCCCGGCCTCGATCGACACGATCACCCGGCCAACCCGACCACTATCCAGCACGGATCGCACGACCCGCACCAGCATTGCCTGACCGGCGATGTCGATAAAGGCCTTGTGGGATACTCCGCCCGCGACCGCCAGCGGATCCTGATGCCCACGGCTGGCAGCCAACACCAATGCAGTATAACGTGTGTCGTTCATCTCAACTTCTTGTTCCTGCGACGTCCGCCAGTTTCAACCCCCGGCGCAGCGGTTGCATCAATGGTGTCAGGTTAGCCAGGTTCGGCAAATCGGCGAGCGCATTATGGATTTCTTGCCCGGCGGCCTCTGCCACAATCCCCTGCAAACAGCCATGAAATTTACGCCAATATTGCTCGATGGTGAAGGGGGCCGCCAGACTGCCGACCGGCATCGACACCGCCGTTTCCAGCCGTTGGCCATCCGTCAGGGTAACGACGACGCGGGTAGGAAACTCTCCCTCGGCCTTATCGACCGGATGGCGATGGATGCGCGCAAACAATGCCCGAACATCGGGACGCTGCACCATGACATCAGTGAAATCGGCGAGCGTGCAATTGCCGGATTGCAAAACCACTGCCACGCCATACTCCAGTGAAAATTTCGCCTGCAACGCATCCTGCGGATCCGTGTACATCAGATTATTGAGGTGCGTTTTGGGCGCATGGACATCGATCGCCGCCACGTCCGCCGCCGTGAAACCGTGGCGTTCGCGCAATTCTAGCACAGCATCCATTGCCCGATGGGCGCTGCCGCAATTGGGAAAACGCTTCACACGAAAGCCGTTGGCAAGAATCAGCAACGGTTCCCCCGGCTTTGCCGTTTCGAACCGCAGATTTTGCCCGTGTTCGATATGGGTCAGCCCATCGCGCAACTGTTCATAATCCGGGCCGACCATCAACCGGTTCATACCTGTCGGACCGTCGAACGTATCAAGGCCGGCATCGACCCCCGATCTGGCAAGGCTCGCCGCGAGAACGCCGGATTTTGCTGCAAGCCCGGCGTGCAACGGCTTCGCCATCGTCCCAAACTGGGACATAAAACCCGCTGCCATGCTGGTCGCCAGTGATAACGCATAGCCTGCCTCAGCCGCTGGCAAACGCAGTAACCGTGCGGCGGCGGCCGCCGCACCTATTGCGCCAACCGTTGCCGTTGCATGCCAGCCACGGTTGCGGTGCGGTGGATTGACCCCCTGCCCCACCCGGCCCAGAATCTGTAATCCAGCGATATAGGCGTCCAGACAAGCGCGTCCAGACGCCCCCTCCTGTTCAGCGAGCGCAAGAATGGCCGGTACAAGAACTGCCGTGGCATGGGCTTTGGCCGGATCGAAATTATCGTCGAAATCCAGCGCATGCGCCGCCGTCCCGTTGACCAACGCTGCCCAGGGAGCAGCCAGCCCCCCGTCCTCGCCCGGCACCGTCGCCGGACCTGCTCCCCATCCGCGGACCGTAGCAAGAACATGACGCGTCACCGGTTCCACCATTCCGGGAATCAGCACAGCAATGATGTCGATAAACTGACGATGCGCTGATTCCAGCGCAGATTCCGGCCAGGAATCCGGCGTTTCCGCCAGCCAGCGGCCCCAGGCAAGAACTGGATTATGCTCCATCCCGGTTAAATACCTTGGCGCGGACTCAATGCAATATCAAACCAGACGCAAACGCCGCGACAGTGAGCCAAAAGCCGCACGATCTTCTGCCGCGAGACCAAAACGCAACGCCCCCCAGGTCGAGATTGCCCAGATGGAAATTAATAAAACAAGCCCCGCGATGCCCGGTACGAGGACCTGCACAACTCCCATCAAGCACACGCCCGGCAAGGATATTGCCAGCCCCCGCGCCAGCAAGTGATCGAAAGGAGACAGTCCCTCCACCTGCAACGCCAGCAAGGCGGCGTAGCTGGACGTCAGGATACCCGCCGCCACCGCCAACGCCATGCCGGTGGCGCCCATATCCGGAACCAGCCACAGCGCAACACCCAGCCACGCGAGGATCGCCAATGTGCTGTTCAGTGTCGGCAAGGCGCGATGGCCCACCATCTCCACTAGCGTCGTGGCCGGTCCGGCAATGGCCTCGACCGCCCGCGCACCGGCAAGGATAATGAGAACTGGCAATGCCGCTGCCGCCTCCGAAACATAAATCCGAAGAATCAGCGGTCCCGCAAACACCACCAGCCCCGCCAATGGCACGACCAGGGCCGCTGACGCCCGCGCGGCAAAATGATAGAGTGGTTTCAGCTCCTGACGATTGGCCCTGGCGCCCGCCGCCGCAAAAGGTGCAAGCACATATTGGAAGGATTGCCGCACAATATGAGGAATCGTCGAAATCTTGCGACCAATCTCGAACAGACCGGCCGCCGCCGCACCCTTCCCGCCTGGAATCAGCAAATTCAACAGTAGCGGCGGCGCGTCGATCAGTGCCCGACGCGAGAGATTGGATGGAAGCAACGCCAGGCCAGATAACAGCACTTCACGTACCAACGTTACCGGCATCGGCGCACGTACCAGCAGGCGGAGATCATAATGCCGCCCCAGCAACCGCCACGATAAAACCGCTACCAGCATCAGTGAGCACAGATGCGCCACCAGCAGGCCAGTCACGTGCAACCCCAGGAAATAAAAGCCGGCCGCAAACAGCAGCCGCGCCAGTTGCTCCCAGAAAATCCGGATGCGGATTTCAGCACCAAACCGGCGGCGCGCCCGCACCGCCGCCGTCGCTACCTCCACGAAAGTCCATAATGGCAGTGCCCAGGCGAACAGCGCAATGCCATCCGCAAGTTGGGTTGCATGTTGTGATGAACCATAAAACAGATCCGCCAATCTGTTGGCAAACAAGTGTATTACACCAGTCACCAACAAAGCCGGCACGACAGATGCAATCAGCGCAATCTTTACGGCCGCATGCACGCGTGTTTCGGCCTCCGCTGACGGGACGATGCGCTGTAATGCCATGGGCAGCGACAAATTCACGATATTGGTGATGAAATTCACCCCACCCCACAGGGCTGCGTAAACACCATAGGTGGATAGCCCGAACAGCCATACGTATAACGGCTGGGCGATTGCCTCGATCGCCGCGCCACCCCGTGCCAGCCCGGCCAGACCGGCACCGCGCGCGACTTCACCTCGCGAGCCGGTCAGCGGATTGCACCCTGGCGCAGAAGGCGCGGCAACAAAACCAGCGCCGCCAGCAATGGCCACCGCCTGTGCCAGGGTTTCAGCATTATTTTCGTGCCCGAATGGCGGCCGATTTTCCATGCGAGATAGTCAATGCCGCCGCCGAACGTCGTACTCGCCTTGGCCAGCCGCGCGAGCGTGAGAAATTTGCCGCGCCGACGAAAACCACGCCATGCCGCAACTGCCTCGTCCTCACTCACTGTCTTGTTGACGGCCGCGCGGGCGACGCTGCCAAACCGGCGATAGCGCTCGTTGTCGACGTCCACGATCTGGTCAGGGCGCCCGCCGCGCTCAGCGCGCAACTCGCTATCGTAAGTGAGTTCGAACCCACGCCGCCAGACCGTCAATTCATCGGCATTCGAGCCCGCCACCGGCAACGTCCAGGTAAACAAGGCAGGGGCCGCACGCGCCACGCACGCAATAGCGTAATCCGCCGACTGCCCGTCCCGCGCCCACACAAGCCGCGAAGGCTGGGCGAAACGCGCCCACACGGACACAGTGGCTGCGTCCGGTCCACATTCGCGCCAGAAATCCGCCTCGTTTAATACGGCGTATTTGGCGATCATTCCATCCTGTTCAAAAGGATAGACATTCGGCGGCAATATTTGGTTTGCGAATGCCTGCCAGCCCCGCCCGTAAGCTGCCCGATAATCAGAAACGATCAGGTAAAAATCCAGCATCAGACCATCGAGCTTCTGCAGCCACAGGCAGGAACCGTAGAATAATACCGCACGGGAAGCGTCGCTATGGCGTGCCGCGATTGCTGCCGCCATGCGTGTCACCAGCGGGTCGACCGGAACGGATAATTCCTCGCGAACCAGTTGCGACAGATCCGTCACAATCTCAGCCAAGACGCAGAAAAGGCAAGCTTATATCCGATCTCAACGTGATCGGCTGGCCCGGATTGGCTTCAAATGCCTCGCCATCCAGAATCAATTGCGCCTGCTCACCTTCGATCAGGATCTCGTCGGTGCTGTCCAGATGGAACCCACGCGCGTCATGGCCGTCGTGCCGCCCGGTGATTGCCGCAAGCAACGCCTGGAACAACGCGCGCGGTCGTCGTTCGATCAGAAGTAACCGCAGCCGGCCGCTGCTGTTCTCCCCGGCGTCCGGCTCTCCCCCGCGCATCAGCAACCGGTGCAAGGTCGTTACCATCACGACCTGGTAACGACCTTCAAACATCCGCTCGGGCGTTGAAATACGAATGGGCGACGGGCGGGGAGGCAGATATCTGGATTGCAGGCCGGTCAGCATGGAAACGAGGGCTGCCAGACCGGCAAGCCCATGGCTCACGCTGTTGGACATGCCCATTGGATATATTTTGTGGCGGCAGTAGAGAATAATATCCGCCAGGCCCGCACCGCCCAGAAACATGCCAAGCACGGGGCGCGCATCGGGATCGCCATCGGTCAGCGATATCATGTTACGGCGGACGATATGGGGCGTCATATCCGGCTGGCGCGCGATAGTCAGCACGCGTTGCAGGGCGGTGAAGGTGTTGCTTCCGGCGCGCAAATCATGCGCGATGAGATTTGTTTTTCCACTGGGCAATACGGCGATAGGCGGAGGGTTCACACCGAAAACATCGCCAAGCACGGTCAACACCGCCTGCACTGTGCCATCGCCGCCGCTGATCGCCAGCACACGCGGGCCGGTTGCGGCGATTTCCGTCAGAACACCCGTGATTCCGGAAGTTTCGCCCAACTCAAAATGCGCGACATCCGTGTGACGCGCACAAAAGGCGCGCATCCTTGGTAGCAAGGATTTATTACCGCTGGACAGCGGGTTCGAGATGACAGCCACCGCAACCATATCAGCGGGAGCCACCTCTGGCGGCATCCGATTTCGTGCAGGATAGCGCAGGCAGGGTTATCGCCCTGTCAAGACAGCGCATGGCCCGACGCCTGATTCCCGGCACTCCGGGCCATAGCAATACATACATTCCCGACGATGCTCCGCGGATCGGCGATTCCGGAACGATCCCGTAGCAGACAATAGGACAGTTTGCTACGATCACCCACTGCGCCGTCCTGCCGTTGGCCACGCATCAAGTCAACTATTACAGGAAGCTTTGCGGATCGATATCGATGGCGAGTCGTACGTTGGCCGGAAGTTCCACCCCGGCCAGCCATTGCCGCAGATAATCTTGCAAGGGCGAGGTGCGGCCGGCATGCACCAGCAAACGATGCCGATGGCGGCCCCGCAACATCGCCAGCGGAGCCGGCGACGGTCCCCATACATCGATGCCCGCCGCCACGGGCGCCGCCGCCGCAAGGCGCCGTGCCACATCCGCCACCGCCCCGGCATCGACTGAGGAAAGGATCAATGCCGCCAGCCGGCCAAAAGGTGGCATGCCGGCGGCCAGCCGCGCCTCCCGCTCGGCTTCGAGAAAGCCGGCGCGGTCTTCGCGTTGCAGCGCCTGCATGACAGGCGCCTGCGGCTGGTGCGTCTGGATAAAAACCTCGCCGGGCAGTGCGCCCCGCCCCGCCCGACCGGCAACCTGCGCAATTTGCTGAAAAGTCCTTTCGCCGGCACGCAAATCGCCGCCCGAAAGGCCCAGATCCGCGTCTATCACGCCCACCAGAGTAAGTTTCGGAAAATCATGCCCCTTCGCCAGCACCTGGGTGCCGATCAGGATGTCGACTGCACCATCCTCCACCGCTTCCGTCAGCGCCGCCGCATCGGCGCTGGTGCGCAAGGTATCGGATGTCACCACCTGCACCCGTGCCGCCGGCCAGCGCGCCATGACTTCTTCAGCCAGCCGCTCCACACCCGGCCCGCAAGGCGCGAGCATATCTTCCGCGCCGCATGCCGGGCAGGCCTTCGGTGTCGGGACGCTGTGTCCGCAATGATGGCATTGCAATTTGCCTGCATGGCGATGCTCGACGAGCCATGCCGTGCAATCGGGGCACTGAATGCGCTCTCCGCAGGCCCGGCACAGCGTCAACGGCGCATATCCCCGCCGATTGAGAAACAGCAAGGATTGCTCGCCCCGCCCCAGCCGGTCTTCCAGCGCCCCGGCAAGCGGCGGCGCAATCCATTTCCCGCGTGGTGGTGGCGTTTTCACCATATTTATCAGATGAATATCAGGCATCCTTGCCACACCATGCCGTTGGGGCAAGGACAGAAGCTGATAGGTTCCGCGCCGCACCTGTTCCACTGTCTCCAGCGCCGGCGTCGCCGTCGACAATACCACCGGAATCTCCGCAAAATGCGCCCGCATCACCGCCACATCGCGACCGTGATAGCAGACGCCATCCTCCTGTTTGAATGCCTGATCGTGCGCCTCATCGACGATGATCAGGCGCAAATCCGGAAAAGGCAGGAACAGGGCAGACCGCGCCCCCACCGTCACGCGCGCATCACCGTTTGCGATGGCGGCGAAAGCCTGGCGCCGCGTGGCTGGCGTCAGGCCTGAATGCCAGGCAGTCGGCGCGAAACCGAAGCGGGTTTTGAATCGCGCCAGCCAGCTTTCCGTCAAGGCAATTTCCGGCAGCAACACCAAAGCCTGCCCGCCGTCGGCGATTGCGGCCGCCACACCTTCGAAACAGGTTTCCGTCTTGCCCGACCCCGTGACCCCATCCAGCAAGAAAGGCCGGAATTTTCTATCCTGAACCGTCGGGCGCAAAATGTCAGCGGCGGCCTGTTGCGCTTCCCCCAGTTGTGGCCCAGCTGGCACCGGCGGCCACGCCTTCGGCTGGTTCGCCGCCGGTTCTATCTCCTCCAGTATGCCCGCCTGCACCAGGGCGCCAAGTCTCGACACGGTGGCGTCCGTAGCTTCCGCCCATTCTTTCAGGGTTGCCGGCCCGAAATCCTCCATGGCAACCATCTGCCCGACCAGCGCCTGTCGCGCCTCACCGCGAATCACCGGCGGGATTGCACCCATGCGGTAGCGGGACACTGGCTTTGGCGGGGCCATGAACGCTTCCTGCGGCAGCACCATGCGCAACACCACGGCGGGCGACGCCATATAATAATCTGCCGTCCATTTAACCAGTTGCCGGAGAGATTTCCCAATCGGTGGCAAATCCAGAACAGCCGCCACCGGCTTCAGCTTCGCGGCGTCCACGGACGGTATCGCAAAAACCCCTTCATCCCATACCACGCCCCTCACCCGACGCGGACCGAGCGGCACCGAAACGACAGCACCCGGCTTCACGCCCTCTGGCACCAGATATTCCAGAACCGCGGGGCCATAATGGGCAAGGAGGACGGGTGCGCGCATTGACGTGGCATAGGGTTTGCGCGCAATGGCCTCAACTGCCAGACCGGAGCTCCAACAGATGAAATTTTTTGCCGATACCGCCAACACCGCTGAAATTGCCGAACTCGCCGCGGCGGGGCTGGTCGACGGGGTCACCACCAACCCCAGTCTGATCCACAAATCCGGGCGCGATTTCCTGGAAGTGGTCAAGGAAATCTGCGGCCTGGTCGAAGGCCCGGTTTCCGCTGAAGTCGTCGCAACAGATTACGATAACATGCTGCGTGAAGCGGATATTCTACGCAACCTCGCAGACAATGTTTGTGTCAAACTGCCACTGACTCTGGATGGCCTGAAAGCCTGCCGCAGGCTCACGTCCGAAGGCACCCAGGTAAATGTCACCCTGTGTTTCGCCGCCAATCAGGCGTTGCTGGCAGCGAAAGCGGGGGCAACCTTCATTTCGCCTTTCGTAGGGCGGCACGACGATATCGGTTTCGATGGCATGGCGCTGATCGAGGATATCCGGCTGATTTACGACAATTATCTGTTCGAGACACAAATTCTGGTAGCGTCTGTCCGGCACCCGGTGCATGTGCTCGATGCCGCCAAAATCGGTGCCGACGCTATCACCGCGCCGCCGGCTGTATTGAAAGGATTGGCCAGCCATCCGCTGACGGACAAGGGCCTGGCCGCATTTCTGGCTGACTGGGAAAAAACCGGCCAAAAGCTCGGCTGATGACTGGCGAGGTGTTGCTGCAATGCTGGTTGCGCCATCTGGAGAATGAGCGACGCTTGTCTGCCGAGACATTGCGTGCCTATGCCGCGACCATCCGGCGCTTCCTCCAGCATATCGCGACGGCCCATGGCCGCCGGCCCGATCCCGCCCTGCTGGAGGAACTGACGACAGCGGATTTTCGCGGCTTTCTGGCTGCGAGGCGCAGCGACGGCCTCGCGCCGATCTCCGTCGCGCGGGAATTGTCGGCGCTGAAGGGCTGGATCGGCTGGCTACGGCACCGCCATGGCGCAACCATCCCCGGTATCGAAGGCGTAGCCGCCCCACGCGTGCAAAAAGCCCTGCCCCGTCCCTTGTCGCCCGCAGATGTGCGTGAACTGGCGACAGCGACCGGCGACATGCATGACGAACCATGGATTCAGGCACGGGATACCGCCGTTTTGCTGCTGCTTTATGGGGCGGGCCTGCGTATCGGCGAGGCATTATCGCTGACGGCGGATATTCTACCCCTGTCTGATAGTTTGACCATCACGGGCAAGGGCCGCAAGCAGCGCATGATCATCCTGCTGCCCGTCGTGCAGGAGGCCATCGCGGCGTATGTACGCCTGTGTCCGTGGACGTTATCCGCCAGGAAACCGCTGTTCCGGGGCAAGCGTGGTGGACCGCTTGCCGCGTCAGTATTGCGGCTGGCGATGCGCCAGGCGCGGACGGCGCTCGGCCTGCCCGAGAGTGCCACGCCGCACGCACTGCGCCACAGTTTCGCCAGCCATTTGCTGGCCCGGGGCGCCGATTTGCGCAGTATCCAGGAGTTGCTCGGGCATAAATCCCTGACATCCACGCAGATTTACACGTCCGTCGATGCAGCGCGATTGCTCGATGTGTATCATAACAGCCATCCGCGCGGCTAGTGCGCCTCGACCTTTCCATCATAGCTGATACATAGCCGCCATGATGGCGCGCGACCCGGCTGAAATCCTGCATACTGTTTTTGGCTTCTCATCCTTTCGCGGCGTGCAGGAAGCGGTCATCGCGGATGTCTGTTCCGGGCGTGACGTGGCGCTGGTGATGCCGACAGGGGCCGGAAAATCCATCTGTTATCAGGTGCCTTCGCTCGTGCGCCCCGGTTGCGGCATTATCGTTTCGCCGCTGATCGCGTTGATGGCCGAACAGGTGCAGGCGCTGAAATTGCTCGGTGTGCGGGCGAAGGCGCTGAACAGCCAGACGGAAAACCAATGGGCGGTCATCCAGAAATTTCGTGCCGGTGAACTGGACATGCTGTACGTCGCCCCCGAACGCGCGAACAGCGAGAGCTTCCATCGTCTGGCCAGCGAGGCGAAAGTGGCGTTGCTGGCGATCGACGAGGCGCATTGCGTCAGCCAGTGGGGGCATGATTTTCGCCCGGATTACCGCCGCTTGCGCGGGCTGGCCGATATTCTTCCACAAGTTCCGCGCATTGCCCTGACGGCCACCGCCGACGCGATGACACGAGCGGATATTTGCGCACAACTGGGCATCGCGCCCGACCGCCTTACGATCGCCGGTTTCGATCGGCCCAACATCCGCTATCAGGTGCGACTGAAACGTCAGCCGCAGATGCAATTACTGTCGTTTGTCAAAAGCCAGACGGGCAAGGCGGGAATCGTCTATTGCCAGACCCGTGCGGAAACCGAACGCACCGCTGAAGCGCTGAACAGCGCCGGCGTGCCTGCGCTGGCCTATCATGCCGGACTGGACCCGGATGTCCGCCGCCGCAACCAGCGACTGTTTCAATCCGCCGACGATATGGTGATGGTGGCGACCATCGCGTTCGGCATGGGGATTGACAAGCCCGATGTCCGCTTCGTCGCCCATATGGGCCTGCCAAAATCGATCGAGGCCTATTACCAGGAAACCGGTCGCGCCGGACGGGATGGCGAACCGGCCATCGCGCATATGCTATGGGGACCGGACGATATACAGCGTGCCCGCCAGCGGATCGATGCAAGTACTGTCGACGAAGAGCGCAAGCAGCATGAATATGGACAGATCTCGCGACTTGCGGCCTTTGCTGAAACACTGCGCTGCCGGCGTGTGCCCTTGCTCACCCACTTCGGTGAGGCGGAACCGCCCGCGTGCGGAAATTGCGACAATTGCCTGGAACCGCCCGCCCTGCGCGATGTCAGCGAACCCGCACGAAAACTCCTGTCGGCCGTTTACCGGACGGGGCAAATGTTCGGCCTAAGCCATCTGGCGAAAGTATTACGCGGCGCAAATGACGAACGCGTGGAACGGCACGGTCATGATAAATTGTCGGTGTTCGGCATTGGCCGGGATCTCCACGAGACACAATGGATGCGGCTGGGGCGCAAGCTCGAAGCGGATGGCGTCATGGCGCGCGACGCGCAACATGGCGGCTTGCGTCTGGCCGATTCAGCCCGTCCTATCCTGCGGGGCGAGTCCCGGGTAGCGGTGCGGGCCGAAGATTGGGAACCGCGACGCAAAGACCGGTCGCGCGACGGCGTTGCGACGGAAATCAACAGCCTTGCCCCTGCGGACGAAAAGCTGTTCGCGGACTTGCGAGAATGGCGGCGCCAGCAGGCAGCGACGGATCAGGTGCCAGCCTATGTGATATTCCACGACAGCACCTTGAAAGCCATCGCCGAAGCACACCCGCAAAATCGCTCTGACCTTAGCGGCATATCCGGCGTCGGTACCGCCAAAATTTCCCGCTATGGCGATGCAATTCTGAAAGTTGTCGCCGATAGCTGCTGAGGATTCCTTAATGAACGGTCAAGGCAGACGGGCGTACTGTCAACAGATTATTACAGGAGACCGACGATGAAACAGGCCTTGGCTGTTGTTATGATCGCTGCGATGGGAGTTACGTCCATCTCGGTTCCGGCTGTCGCCAAAGACAAGCGGGAACGGACATATTATGAATATGACGGCCGCTATTATCAAACGCGTGCCGAGTGCAAACGCGCCAAGAAAAAAGCCAAAACCAGAGGCGCTGTGATCGGTGCGGTCGCCGGTGGCGCTGGCGGCGCACTTCTGGGCGGCAATCTTGGCGAATCGGCGCTGGCTGCAGGCGCAGGGGCGTTGGCCGGCGGCATTATCGGCAATGAGACCAAAAAATGCTGAGCCACGGGAACCCCTGATATTCTACAGGATTATCTGAATATTTGCAGGAGAATGATGGTGAAACTGCCTGTATTGACCGGATCTCTGATGGCGGTTGCGCTGCTTGGCGGTTGCGCGTTGAATGATTATGGCGGTGGCTGGCAATATGGCGACCGCGTCTATGCTTCGCGCCAGGAGTGTCTCGACGCCAAGAAGCGCGCTAAAACGCAAGGAACGGTTGTCGGCGCGCTCGGCGGTGCGGCGGCGGGCGCGGTGCTGGGCGGAGACCTGGGCGAAACCGCACTGGCCGCAGGGGCGGGCGCGCTTGCCGGCAATGTGCTGAGCGGACGCAACCGAAACTGTTAAGCCGCAGGGCGGGCTTTGGCCTGCCTTGCGCCGCAAGGATGTGCCGCTTAAATAGAGAGTATGCCTGACATTCGTCTTTCCCCTTCGGCCGCCGCCCGGGTCGCGGCTATTGCCCGAAAGCAGGGCCGTGATACCCCGCGTCTCCGCTTGTCGGTGGACGGCGGCGGTTGCGCCGGTTTTCAGTATAAATTCGAGTTGGCGGATGAACCGCAAGCGGACGATCTGCTGGTGGAAACCGATGGCGTCGGCTTGCTGGTGGATAGTATGAGCCAGCCATTTCTCGAAGGCGCGGTCGTCGATTTTGTCGAGAATCTCGGCGGCGCGGCGTTTCAGGTCGTAAACCCGCAGGCATCGTCCAGTTGCGGCTGCGGCACCTCGTTTTCGGTGTGAAAATTGCCAGCTTCAATGTGAACGGGATAACCGCGCGATTGCCCCGCCTGCTCGAGTGGCTCGAAGCCGCGCGTCCGGATGTAGTGTGCCTGCAGGAAATCAAGGCGGAGAACGGGAAATTCCCGACTTCGGCGATTGAAGCCGCCGGATATCATGCGCTGGTGCATGGGCAGAAAGGCTTCAACGGGGTTGCGATCCTGTCGCGCGAACCGGCGGAAGAGCAATCACGGCTGCTGGCGGGCGATGACGAAGATGTGCAGTCCCGCTGGATCGAGGCGCGCGTAGGGGATGTGCATGTGGCATGTCTCTATCTCCCCAATGGCAACCCGGCGCCCGGGCCGAAATATGATTACAAGCTCGGCTGGATGGAGCGTTTGCGCGAGCGCGCCGCCGAATTGCTGTTGACGGAAGCGCCCGTGGTTTTGGCCGGCGACTGGAACATTTGCCCGACAGACCACGATCTTGCCCGTCCCGAGATGATGGCCGCCGATGCGCTGTGTCTGCCGGAAAGCCGGGCTGCATGGCGCAGAATCATGATGCAGGGCTGGACCGATGCGATTCGGGCCCGCTACCCCCACACCGAACTTTACAGCTATTGGGATTATCAGGCCGGCGCCTGGCCGAAAAACTGGGGCTTGCGGATCGACCACTTACTGCTATCGCCCGCCGCCGCCGACCGCATGTTGGATGCCGGTATCGATCGCGAAGTTCGCGGCGGTGAACGGGCGAGCGATCATGTGCCCGTCTGGATAGAGCTGGACTGAAATACCCCGGCAGGCACAACCCGCCGGGGTATTTTATATCACTCGAACTCGAGGATGGCCGAGTCTACTGCCAGGCTGTCACCGGGGGCGAAGTTCACCGCTTTCACCACGCCCGGGCGCTCGGCGCGCAGAATGTTCTCCATCTTCATGGCTTCAACGACTGCCAGCGGCTGTCCCGCCTGAACGGAGGCCCCCACCTCTACATGTAGCGCCGTCAACAGGCCGGGCATCGGGCACAGCAGGAACTTCGACATATCCGGCGGGATCTTCTCGATCATATGCCGGGAAAGTTCCGCCAGACGCGGTGTATAGACGCGCAGATGATGCGACGCCCCGCGCGCCGTGAAACGCCAGGCCCCACGCAACCGCCTGACCTGCACCGACAAGGGCCGCCCATCGATAACAGCTTCAACCAGACGCTGGCCCGGCGCGTAAGGCGCTTGTACCGACATCGGGACGCCATCAACGACAACACTGCTGTCGTTCAGATACACCTTATGTTCGCTATCCTTGAACTGCACCACCAGTTCGGAGCCTGGAACCGGTCCGCCATTCAGTTTGCCATCGATCTCGGCATTGCGTTCGTCGTTGGCGCGCGACAGCAGCGCCGCTACCGCCGCAAGGCTCCGCTTTACTTCAGGTGTCACCGGCGCGCCGGAAAAGCCTTCGGGGAATTCCTCGGCAATGAATCCGGTCGTCAGCCGTCCTTCGCGAAAGCGCGGATGCTGCATCAGGGCCGACAGGAAATCGATGTTATGCCCCGGCCCTTCCAGCTCGAAGCGATCAAGCGCCGCAACCTGCAAATCGGCGGCCTCATCCCGCGTATGCCCCCAGGTGATCAGCTTGGCGATCATCGGGTCGTAAAACATCGAGACTTCGCCACCCTCGATAACGCCGTCATCCACGCGAACACCATGGCCGGGCGCAGGCGGACGATAACGCACAAGCCGGCCCGTCGATGGCAGGAAGCCGCGATAGGGATCTTCGGCATAGATACGGTTTTCGATAGCCCAGCCGGTCAACTTCACATCTTCCTGACCAAAGGCCAGTTCCTCGCCGGCGGCGATGCGGATCATTTGCTCCACAAGGTCCAGCCCGGTGATGCATTCCGTAACCGGGTGTTCGACCTGCAAACGCGTATTCATTTCCAGGAAGTAGAAACTACGGTCTGCCCCGACGATCAGCTCCACCGTACCGGCGGAATAATAGCCCACTGCCCGCGCCAGCGCCACGGCCTGCTCGCCCATTTCACGGCGCATTTCAGGCGTCACGAACGGCGACGGCGCCTCTTCGACCACCTTCTGGTGACGGCGCTGGATCGAACATTCACGCTCGCCCAGATACAGGATATTGCCATGCTGGTCGCCCAGCACCTGAATTTCGATATGACGAGGCTGTTCAATGAATTTCTCGATGAAAACCCGGTCGTCGCCAAAGCTCGACAGACCTTCCCGCTTCACGCTCTCGAAATTCTCGCGCACATCCTGTTCGGACCAGGCAAGACGCATGCCCTTGCCGCCGCCGCCCGCCGACGCCTTCATCATCACCGGATAGCCGATGCCATTGGCGATTTCGACGGCATGATCGGTCGATTCGATCTCGCCAACAAAACCCGGCACGACGCTGACGCCTGCGGCTTTCGCCAGTTTTTTGGATTCGATCTTGTCGCCCATGGCAGCAATGGCTTTTGGCGGCGGACCAACGAACGAAATGCCCGCATCGGCGCAGGCTTGCGCGAAGCTTTCCCGCTCGGACAGGAAACCATAGCCGGGATGGATGCAATCCGCACCCGTATCCTTCGCGGCCTTCAGGATAAGATCAGCCCGAAGATAGGATTCAGACGCCGGCGGCGGCCCCAGGCGCACCGCTTCGTCCGCCATCAAGACATGCGGGCTGCGCGCATCCGCGTCCGAATAAACGGCGACCGTCTTCAGCCCCATTTTGCGAGCAGTACGAATCACGCGGCAGGCAATTTCGCCACGATTGGCGATCAGAATCTTTTTCAGCATCGAACCCTCTTGTTCGCCAATATTTCCGTCTATTCCGCGGCTTCGTCGCGTGGCGGCTGGTTATGGCCAAGCAACCGCAAGACTTCTTCGGCTGCGGCCACCAGATTGGTGCCCGGCCCGAAAATCGCCTGAACCCCGGCCTCGCGCAGGGCATCATAGTCCTGCGCCGGGATGACGCCCCCGGCAACGACCTTGATATCCGCCCGACCGGCATCTTTCAGCAGGTCGATCAGTTCGGGGATCAGCGTCTTGTGGCCGGCCGCAAGGCTGGATGCACCGACAACATCGACTTCTTCCTTCAGCGCCAGATCGGCCGCCTCGCGGGGCGTCTGGAACAATGGTCCGGGGACAATGTCGAAACCGAGGTCGCCAAAGGCCGAAGACACCAGATTGGCGCCGCGGTCATGCCCATCCTGGCCCATTTTTGCGACCAGCATTTTCGGCTTCCGGCCTTTACGCCGCTCGATGGCGGCAACACCCTCTTTCAACCCTGCCCAGCGCGCGTCGTCACCATAAGCGCCGCCGTAAATGCCCTTTACCGGCGTCGGCTGCGTACCGTAGCGACCGAATACATCTTCCATCGCCTGACTGATTTCGCCAAGCGTCGCCCGTTGCCGTGCGCATTCGACCGCGAGGCCTAACAGATTTTCCTTGCCCTTCGCGCCTTCCCGCAGCGCATCGAGGGCGGCCTGACAGGCGGCTTCATCCCGCTCAGCCCTCATCTTGTTGATACGGGCAATCTGGGCATCGCGCACGGCATGGTTGTCGACATCGAGAATCTCGATCTCTTCTTCTTCCGCCAGGCGATATTTGTTGACGCCGACAATTACTTCTTCGCCACGGTCGACCCGTGCCGCGCGCGCCGCCGAGGCTTCCTCGATCATCGCCTTCGGCCAGCCGGCGGCAACAGCCTTCGCCATGCCGCCATCAGCTTCGACGCGCTCGATAATCTCCCACGCGCGGTTCACCAGCTCTTCGGTCAGTGCCTCGATATAATAGCTGCCGCCCAGCGGATCGACGACATTGCACATGCCCGTCTCTTCCTGGATGACGATCTGCGTGTTGCGGGCAATTCGTGCCGAAAAATCCGTCGGCAATGCAATGGCTTCATCCAACGCATTGGTGTGCAGCGATTGCGTACCACCCAGCATCGCGGCCATCGCCTCGATCGTGGTGCGGATTACGTTGTTATACGGGTCCTGCTCGGTCAACGAGACGCCCGAGGTCTGGCAGTGGGTGCGGAGCATTTTGGACCGTTCGTCCTTTGCCCCAAGATCCGTCATCACCCGGTGCCACAGCTTGCGCGCCGCGCGCAGCTTCGCCACTTCCATGAAGAAATTCATGCCGATGGCGAAGAAAAAGCTGAGCCTCCCGGCGAATTTATCGATGTCGAGGCCGGAAGCCACGCCATATTTCACATATTCGCGGCCATCGGCGATGGTGAAGGCGAGTTCCTGCACCTGCGTCGCACCGGCCTCCTGCATGTGATAGCCGGAAATTGAAATGGAGTTGAACTTCGGCATATGCGCCGAAGTATACGCAAAAATATCCGAAATAATCCGCATCGACGGCTCGGGCGGATAGATATAGGTGTTGCGGACCATGAATTCCTTCAGGATATCATTCTGGATGGTGCCATCCAGTTGCTCCTGAGGCACGCCCTGCTCTTCCCCGGCAACGATGAAGAACGCCAGAACGGGAATAACCGCGCCGTTCATCGTCATCGACACCGACATTTTGTCAAGCGGGATACCGTCGAACAGGATTTTCATATCCTCGACGCTATCGATGGCAACGCCTGCCTTGCCGACATCGCCCGGCACACGCGGATGGTCGGAATCATAGCCCCGATGGGTAGCGAGGTCGAACGCTACCGAAAGCCCCTTTTGGCCGGCCTTCAGATTGCGATGGTAAAAGGCGTTGGATTCTTCGGCTGTCGAAAAACCGGCATATTGGCGGATGGTCCAGGGGCGGCCGGCATACATGGATGCGCGGACACCGCGCGTAAACGGCGCGAAACCGGGCAGTCCGGGATCGATTTCCTTCACATCTTCCTGTGTATACAGCGGCTTTACGGCAATGCCTTCAGGCGTATGCCAGGTAAGATCGCGGCCTTTCACCTCTTTCGCGGCGGCGGCGGCCCATTGTTCGACTGTCGGTTTATCGCTCATGCGTGCGCGCCTTCCTTCGGCGTTTCCATGATTTCTGTCAGCACTCCACCCATGTCTTTCGGATGGACGAAAAAGATCAAGGTTCCATGCGCCCCGATGCGGGGCTCGCCCAGAACTCGTGCGCCCTTGCCTTCAAACCAGGCTTTGGCGACATGAATGTCGGGAACTTCATAACAGACGTGATGCTGACCGCCAGCGGGGTTCTTTTCCAGCCACTTTCCGACAGCGGAATCAGGCGAAGTCGGCTGCAGTAGTTCTACCTGGGTCCCCGCCGTACCATTTTCGCCGGGCGTATTGACGAAGCACACCCGAACCTGCTGGCTTTCCAGCACAAACGGCTCAGTGATATCGGTTGCGCCCAACACATCACGGTAAAAAGCGATGGTAGCGTCGAGATCCGGTGTCGCGACGCCAATGTGATTCATACGGCCCAGTTTCATCCTCGCCTGCCTTTGTTATGCGGCTGCACCTTGATTACAACGGGATGTTGTCGTGCTTTTTCCACGGGTTTTCCAGATGCTTGTTCCGCAGCTTCCGCAAGCCCAGCGCGATGCGGCGCCGGGTGGAATGCGGCATGATCACTTCGTCGATAAAACCCTTGGAGGCCGCAACGAAAGGATTGGCGAAGCGCGCTTCATATTCCGCCGTGCTGGCAGCAATCTTTTCAGCATCACCGGCGTCTTTACGGAAAATAATCTCCACCGCGCCCTTGGCGCCCATCACGGCGATTTCCGCCGTCGGCCAGGCATAGTTCAGATCCCCCCGTAAATGCTTCGAACTCATCACGTCATAGGCCCCGCCATAAGCCTTTCGGGTAATGACGGTAATCTTGGGAACGGTGGCCTCGGCGTAGGCAAACAGCAGTTTCGCGCCATGCTTGATGATGCCATTATGCTCCTGCGCGACGCCAGGAAGGAACCCGGGGACATCCACGAAGGTAACGATCGGAATCTCGAAGGCATCGCAAAAGCGCACGAAACGCGCGGCCTTTTTCGAGCTGTTGATATCGAGAACCCCCGCCAGCACCATCGGCTGGTTGGCAACGATACCCACTGTCCGGCCTTCGACGCGCCCGAACCCGATAATGATATTGCCTGCATGTTTGGGCTGCAGTTCGAAAAAATCGCCCTCGTCCACGACCTTGGCGATCAATTCATGCATGTCATAGGGCTGGTTGGCGCTCGGCGGAATCAACGTGTCCAGGCTGTTTTCCAGCCGGTCCCACGGATCGTCCGTGGGGCGCTCCGGCACACCTTCGCGATTCGATGCCGGCAGGAAATCGATGAAATCCCGCGCCGCCAACAGCGTCTCTATGTCGTTTTCGAACGCCACATCGGCAACCGAAGATTTGGTCGTGTGCGTAACCGCCCCGCCCAATTCTTCCTGGGTGACGATCTCGTTCGTAACCGTCTTCACCACATCCGGCCCGGTCACGAACATATAGCTGGAATCCTTCACCATAAAGATGAAGTCCGTCATCGCTGGTGAATAGACCGCGCCACCGGCGCATGGCCCCATGATCAGCGACAATTGCGGAACCACGCCAGACGCCAGCACATTGCGCTGAAACACCTCGGCATAGCCGGCGAGGCTTGCCACACCTTCCTGGATACGCGCGCCGCCGGAATCGTTAAGGCCAATGACCGGCGCACCTACTTTCATCGCCATATCCATGATCTTGCAGATCTTGGTGGCGTGGCGTTCGGAAAGTGCGCCGCCGAATACGGTAAAATCCTGGCTGAACACGAAAACCAGCCGGCCGTTCACCGTGCCGGAGCCGGTAACCACGCCATCGCCGGGAATCTTCTGGTTTTCCATGCCAAAATCGACGCAATTATGCTCGACAAACATGTCCAGCTCCTCAAAGGAACCTTCGTCCAGCAGTATTTCCAGCCGCTCGCGCGCGGTCAGCTTCCCGCGCCGGTGCTGCGCCTCGATCCGGGCTTCGCCGCCACCCAACCGCGCAGCAGCACGCCGCCGTTCCAGTTCCTCGATCGTGGAAGACAAGACCTTAATCCTTCTGACAACAGGCCGCGCTTGTCGCGAAGATGGCCGATAGACGCAAGTGCAATCTTGCAAAGTTGCAGGGGTCGATTCTGCAGATTATACCGGTGCCATGTCTTCTGTTTCCCGACCTGTTTTTGCCGGACATCGTTTGCGTGAGTTACGCCGCAGCGTCGGCATGAATCAGGCTGATATGGCACGAAAGATCGGGATCTCTGTGCCTTACCTGTCCCAAATGGAGACGGGAGAGCGCCCGCTTACCGCCCCCGTATTGCTGGCGCTGACACGTGCTTTTCCTGCCCAGTGGACCATGGGGGACCCTGAAGACGCGGCCATATTGCTGGCCGAAACGCTGGAGGCTGCCGCAGACCCAAGCGTTCCCGCGGCCCGTCTGACCGCTGGCGAGGCCGAGCGTGGCCTGCGGCAACAGCCGCTGATGGCGCAGCGCATGGTCGCCCTGCACGCTGCATTTCGGCGTTCGCAGGAGCAATTGCGCATCCTCGACGATCAGGTCGAGGCAGGAGCCGGCGAGCCGCACCGCCTGCCGTGGGAAGCCGTGCGCGACTGGTTTCACGCGGAAAGCAATTACATCGACCGCCTCGACAGGGAAGCCGAAACGATCGCTGGCCAACTGCCCGATGGCGATCCGGCAACGGTGTTACGGGAGCAATTATGGCGGCGTTTTGGTGTAAGCGTGGTGTCGCTGGCGGATCATGAGGGTCGATTGCGCAGTTTCGATCCCGCCGCGCGGGAATTGCGGGTGGATCGTTCGCAGCCGCCGGAAACCACCCTGTTCGCGCTGGCGCACCAATATGTGCGCCTGCAATTCGCCGACAGCATTGCCGGAATCGTCGAACAGTCGGGTATTGCCCCTGACGCCGGGCGGCAGTTGCTGGCGGCGGGCTTGGCCAATTATGCCGCCGGCGCGCTCCTGATGCCTTATAGCCGCTTTCGTGCGGCGGCGCGGGTCTGCCGCCACGATATCGACCGGCTGCGCCAGAATTTCGGAACCAGTTTCGAGCAAACCTGTCATCGTCTTTCAACGCTGCAGCGTCCCGGCGCGCCGGGGATTCCTTTCTTTTTCTGCCGGGTGGATATGGCCGGCAATATTACCAAGCGCCATTCAGCCACGCGGCTGCAGTTCGCCCGCTTTGGCGGCGCCTGCCCGCTGTGGATCATGCATGAAGCCGTCGCCATCCCGGATCGCATTCTGGTGCAGCATGCCGAAACACCGGACGGCATTCGCTATATGATTATGGCGAAGGGCCTTGTGAAACCCTCTGGCAGCTATCGTCGGCCACCGCGCCGCTATGCCGTCGCGCTTGGGTGTGAGGAAAGCCATGCGCGGCAATTTATCTATGCCGACAGCCTGGGCATTGGTGGCACGGCGACGCCTATCGGCAGTTCGTGCCGCATTTGCCCCCGCGCCGACTGCGATCAGCGCGCCTTTCCGCCGGCGGCCAGCGAAATCCACATCGAACCAAATGTACGAACGGCGGTTCCCTACAACTTTCGATGATATGGCCGGGTTATCCGGCGATTACGTCGGCATATTCGGGTTTGCGGCGAGCGACCGCAACGATGAATGGACATACCGGAAAGGCCTTGCGCCCGCTGGCCCGCAGCAGATCGAATACGCCCGTCACCAGTTTTGAGCCGATGCCCTTGCCCTCCCAGGCGGATGGCACCCCTGTATGAGTGAGGTGCAAAACGCCGTCTTTCTCGACATAGTCGACAACCGCCAGATCGTCTTCACCCAGAGGCATTTCGAAGCGCTTTTGCGCTGGGTTATCCTGAACTTCCATGCCCGTAAGTCTCCGCCGGGGAACAGAGACTGTCAAGCCCCTGTTCCCCGGCCCTTACGTTCAGAATTTGGCGGTTACGCCAAAGGAGAAGCTGCGACCCAGATCATATTTATTCGTATAGATCCGGCTTGCACCCAGTTCCTGATATTCGCGGAAGCCGGTTCCGGTCAGGTTGCGGGCCTCGAATTTCAGTTCCAGCGGAAAGCTGCCGAAGTCGATTTCCTCGCGCAGCACCAGATCGAGCCGGATACCGGGCTTTTCGATAATATCCGGCGTTGCGCCGGGTCCCCGCTGGGCAACGCGCGTGCTGGCATAGGTGAACAGCAGCGTCTGTTCGGAGAGCGTGCCCTCACGTTGCAGGCCGATCTGGACGTTGCCGATATGATCGGATTGCCCGGTCATCGCCTCGCCGTCCGTAAACAGGTCGGTAGCCGGTCTTTCTCCCCCGCCTGCATTTACCGGATAGGTGACGTCGCCTTCACCAACCTTGATTTCAGATTTCGTGTAGGTGTAGTTTCCGGAGAGAAGGATCCGCCGATCGGTCAGCCAGCCACCAGCGTCGAGCGGAATGAACTTTTGCACCTCCGCCTCGGCGCCGTACAGTGTGGCTTCAGGGGCGTTGGCGAAGGTCGTATAGACAGTACCGCCCTGCTGGAAGGATACTGTCTCAATCGGACGATCGATCTTCTTCCAGAACGCGCCTACCTGCAGCCGCTCGTCACGGCCCATATACCATTCATAGCGCCCTTCGACGTTGACCAGTTCCGAGTCGACGAGGAACGGGTTCCCGAAGGATGTACGGTCCGTATCTGTATCCAGGTAGGTTTGTCGGGCCAATTCGCGGAATTGCGGGCGGGCGATCGTTTTCGACCCCGAAAAACGCAACTGCATGTCTTCGGCGAAGTTCCATGTTACTGTGGCCGCAGGAAGCCAATAACTATTCTCTATCCTGGTCGGAAGAAGCACTTCACTCCCGGCGCCGGTTCCGAACAAATCCAGCGGCGTAACAAACATCTTGCCGTCTTCGTAGCGCACACCAGCCGTGACACGAAGACCGTCAGCCAGTTCGGCCTCAATCTGTCCATATCCCGCGTGAACCTCAAGTCCGGCGTCATAGGCGGCAGCGCCCAGCGCTCCGGAACTTTCGCGTAAACGAACACCGAAATTATAAACATTAAAGTCGGACAACAGATAATCGGGCCGTTGCTGCGAAACTTCGGCGGGCAGTATGCTGTTCGATTCATAGGTGAAATCGCGACGTACCGCACTGCGCGTATTATCCGTGTAGGCATAGCCCGCCGTTACGGTCAGTGGGCGCGCCGTGGGCGCGTCCCACGCCAAATCGACGCCGCCTGCCCAGATTTCATCGCCAAGATTGGAGAAAGCGATAGTGCTGCCGGTGCCGTTGGTACGGAGATCGTTAAAATAATCGCCATATTCTTCGGAATAACGATAGCTGTTTACGCGTTCATATGGAGATTTACGGTGTGATTTCGCCCAGGTTCCACGCAAGTCAACATGGAAATCACCAAAATTGAAATCACCCACTGCCGATGTGGAGAACAATTGCCGATTAAACCAGCTTGTGTAATTGCGCGACACCCGGTCCGATCCAACGTTAATTTCGTTGATACCGTTCTGGATCCGCGCTTCTTTCAGCGTATCGCGAATGAAAACATTGGTAAGTCGAACACTATGTTCGCCGAATTCAGCGCCAATGCCGACAAGAGCATTCACTTTCACCCGGTTTTCAGTCGACATGAACTGATAATCCTGGTTAGGGATCAGCACCTGCTCACCGTCGACCACCGAAATACCGGTGACTGACTGCTGAAGACCGCCGCGGGTTTCCCACTCGTTCGACCAGTTGCCGGAAAAAATCAAACCGATCCGCGATTCGCCGATATCCCAGCTTTTACCGCCGGTGAAACCCACCGAGAAATTGGCAGGAATATCATCGTTGCGCTGAATGAGATTGGTGTTGGCATTGGAAAGGCTGGCGGTGATGGTCTTCAGTTCATCCGGGCTGAACGTCGCCGGGCCGATCAACTTGCCCGCGCTCATCGCATTGGCAAGCGGTGTAGGAATACTGCGGGCGCCATTATCGAAACCGGTCCAGTCCGTGCGGGAACCATAATAGGTGTAACCGGTCTGCAGCGTGGTTTCGGTATTCCCGCCGACAGAGCCGGATATGTTCAGGAAGGATTCTTCGGGAATGGCGCGTGTAGTCAGGTTGATGACGCCGCCGCCAAATTCACCGGGAAAGTTAACGGAATAGCTTTTCTGGACCATGGTGGATGCCAGGATATCGGTCGGGAAAATATCCAGCGGAACCACCCGGCGTAATGGTTCCGGGGATGGAATAGGCAAACCGTTCAACAGCGCGAGCGAATAGCGCTCCCCCAGACCACGGACATAAACATACTTGCCGCCAACAACCGACAGACCGGTGACCCGTTTCAGCGCGCCGGCGATATCGCCTTCGCCGCCCCGGCTCATGTCTTCCATGGAAAGCACCGATACCACGGAAGGCGTGGCACGGATCGGATTGGGGATATGCCGTCCGATGACGACAATATCCTGACCCGACAAGCCACCGCCCGGTATCGAAATGTCGGCCTGAGGACCGCCCTCGGCCTCGGTCGCCGGCTCATTTTCGCCACTGTCGGGCATTTGCTGCGCACTGAGCGGCGCTGCTCCCAGCGCAGTCGACGCCATGAGCAACATGGCAAGGCTCGGCTTTTCCATCGGAAGTCCCCCGGACATCAAAGAAGGGTTGCGGGACGCCGCAAGTGCGCCCCGCAACAACACAGATAACCTTAGCGAATCGGGCGGGCCGCCGCGGTGCAGCTCGTTTGCCCCGGAAGTCCGCAGGTCCAGCCGGCAAACCAGGTGTCGGCCGCATCACGGAATGCACCGACATAATCGGTATTCACCAGGAACGGATTCACCGCCGAGAGCGTGGCGAAGGCCGGAACCGCATTTTCATTGGCGCCCGGGAAATAGGTGTTGGTCAGCGTGGAGGTGCCGCCCAGCACGTTATTGTTGCCGGTCAGAATATTAATCACTTGCTGGTCGGTCACGCTGCTGCTGCTGTGACCAATGCCGCTGGCCTTGGTGCAAGACATAAAGACCGAAGCGAAGACCGGCGGGCCTTCTTCCTCAATCGCCGGATTGGCGGCGGCGATCGTTTGCTGCCCGCGCAGTTGCACGCAGGCGGATGCGGTCGTGCTGTTGATTACGCCATTATACAGGCCATAATCCGTGCCGCCACGCATCATAACAACAGCCCCGGTACGGTTTCCGAGGAAGGTGAAGTTCGCGAACACCGGCCTCGAACGCGGGGTCAGCAGGTCGTTGCCGTCGCTTTCGGCCTCGATCACGAAATCACCGCCTTCGGTACGCTGCTGGACCAGCACGAACTGGTTCACCCCGCGATAACCGAGATCGGTGTCGAGCGAGTCGTCGTCGATACCCGTCAGAACCAGATATTTGCCGTTCACGGTGCCACCGAACCACTCGATGCCATCGTCCGAGCTGTTGTGGACCTGAACGTTGCGGATCGTAGTGCCCGAACCGACGCCGGCGAGCGTAATACCGTTCAACTCGTTGCCGGTCGTGACTTCAAAGCCAGAATAGCGAACCTGAACATATTCGAGACGGCCGGAATTGTCGTTAGCCGTTGCGCCACCGTAGAAACCATCGGCACCCTCAACCTGGCTTTCGCAACCCGCTGTGCCGCCCTGGACGCCAACGCCGATGCAGGTGTGGATGGGAGCACGGCCCAGAATGACGAGACCACCCCACTGACCGATGGAGGACGCGGTGGATTCGCCGCGCACGTTGGCGGCGCTGGTAAATACGATGGGCTTCTGCGCTTCACCAACGGCACGAATTTGCGAGCCGCGCTCGATCAGCAGAAAGTCCGCGCCGGATTCGCCAAAGATCAGAACCCCTGGATCGATCGACAAAATGCCTTGCGCGCCACCCGCCTTGTTGCCGTCACCGCCGACATCGCTGCCGACCCGCACACCACCGGAAAGCGAGTAGATCACGCCTTCGACGTTAGGCAGATTCAGATTGCCGGTAATCCGGCCACTCAGCTGACAGTTGCGCAAACCTTCAAAAATGCCGGCATTGGTTGTGCCGGTCGGGCAGGTGGTCGGCACTTCGCCCGGTTCATTGGGATCGGGATCGGGATCGGGATTAACCGGCGGAGGCGTCGGGTTGACCGGCTGGACAATCACTCCCTCTCCGGGAGAAGCGACATCGTCAGCGCCGCAAGCTGCAAGCGCGAACGCAGCGGAACCGATCAGCAAAAGTGCACGAAGCTGAGACATGAATCCCCCTTTGGAATGGGCCTGTGAAGCGGGGCGCAAACGGGACCACCCGCGATCCGCACCCTGCGCTCTGGGCCGCCTTAGCTGTTGTTCATTGCAGAATGATGCCAATCAGGAGACAATATGGTTGCATATTTATTAAAGTTTTATGTCATCCTCGGGCGCAGGCGACGCAAATGCGCAGAATATGTTAATGCTACTCTGTCGCGGGGCGTTTATGCGGTTGCCGCGTACGCTTTCGCATGACAAGAGGCCAGGCGACGGGGCATGACGGGCGAGCAGGCTGACGTGCAAGCGATGGCGACACAAAAGTTTTATATATTTGCGCCATGTCCCGCGCTGTTCGTAGATTCCACAAGGTTCTGTTTTATTTTTTCCCTCTTCACCCATGCCTGCCGCTTCCGTCGGGGCGCTCATCCGAATCGGATCGCATGAAGGATACCCGGTCATGGCGAATCCGGCTTCATATGGGCCATGTGCTGGTTTTCAGCCTGATGTTGCTCGTCCTGTGGCTGGGATTTCGGGCGGTTTCAGCCTGGCTGGCGCCACAGCCACCAGTGCCGGCGTTCCATGCGCCATTCATCGCGGAAAGAGAACAACTCGCCGCAATCGACCCGTTTTTCGCAAGTTCCGCAGGTGGAGAAAACCTTCCCGTCACCGCCCTGCCCTTCAGCCTGCACGGGATTCGCACCGACAGCGCCACCGGGCGTGGCGCTGCTATCATCGCCACGGGCGAGGGGGAGCAGAAGGTTTATCTTTCGGGCGAGGCCGTGAACGATGACGTGACCCTGGCGGCTGTCGCCATCGACCATGTCGTTCTGGAGCATGGCGGCGCGCGGGAGACCTTGTGGCTCGATTCCGGGGGCGACGGCCAGGTGCAGCGCTATGATCCCGGCGCCGATGGCGTTATGTCCGTGCCCGCCGATGGCGATGAGATGATGACTGGCTCCGATGTACCGGATTTGCCGCCGCCTTCTGACCATTCCGCCGATTAATTGCCTGCCAGACAAAGTGAGCCAATGAAAATACGCCCTGCCCGTCCCCTGATGCTGGCGCTGTTGCTGTCGCTGGCCCATCCCGTCGCCGCGCAAACGATGGTCAACCTGCGCGACGCCGATATTCGCGCGTTTATTGACGATGTCGCCAAGGTGACGGGCAGCAGTTTCGTGATCGACCCGCGCGTGCAGGGCAAGGTGTCGGTCGTATCGGAACAGCCCCTGGGCCGGGCAGCCTATTTTGAACTGTTTCTGGCGACGCTTCGGGCGAACGGCCATGTGGCGGTGCCGATGGGCAACGGGCAATATCGCATTCAGCCCGCTGAAGCGGGAGCCGGGGCGGGTGCGACCGCCGACGGCACGCGTTTTATCACCAGCGCCATCCCGCTGACGTCCGTCGATGCCGCCCAGGCAATCGAGTCACTGCGCCCGATATTGTCCCGCAACGGCGCCGCGGCAGCAAATCGCGCCGGCAATGTGGTGATCGTGACCGATTTCGCCGATAATATCGCCCGTATGCGCACGATCCTGGGTCAGGTGGATCAGGATCGTTCGACGGCCACTATCGTCGCGCTGACCAATGCCGGCGCGCGCGATCTGGCGCAATCGCTGGGCGCGCTGATGGCGCCCGGCGAAAGCGGTCGTGCGGCGGTGACGGTCGTGCCGGTCGATGCGTCCAACGCCATCGCCATTCGCGGCGAGCCGGCGCAGGTGCAAAAGGTCGCGGCTATGGCGCGCGACCTCGATCTGAAAGCAGCGTCCGGTTCGGAAGTGCGCGTAATTTTTCTGCAACATGCGGATGCCGCATCGGTGATGCCGGTGTTGCAGCAATTAATGGGCCAAAGCCCGACGACGAGCGGATCGGCCGCCGCCACCGCCAGCCTCGCCGGAACGCCATTTGGCGGCGGGGACCGGCAAGGCGGTGGCGGTGCACAGGATAGTGGCCTGGCGACGCCGGCATCGGCCCCTGCGGCAGCGCTTACGGCAAGCAATGTCGGCGTGGCGGCGGGCGACCCGCGCAAAAGCGCGATCATCGCGCGATATGAGGGTGCGAACGCCATCATCATCTCGGCGAGATCGGAAATCCAGCGGCAGCTGGGCGAGGTAATTCGCCAGCTCGATACCCGCCGCGCCCAGGTTCAGGTGGAAGCGATTATCGTCGAAATCTCCGACACTGCCGCGCGCCAGCTTGGCGTGCAATTCATGCTGTCGGGCACCAACGGCGCTATCCCCTTCATGGCGACCAACTATTCGAATGCCGCACCCAACATTCTGGCGCTGGCCGGAGCCGTTGCTGCGGAGCGCGGCATCATCCCGCCCGGCGGCGCGGCGGATGCGTTGACGGAAGCGGCGGTTGCGTCGCTGTTGGGCGCGGGTGGCGGCCCCGCGCCGATCGGCGGCAATTTCGGCGGTCTCGGCCAATCGGGCAACAGCATCTTCGGCTTTATCATCAATGCGGTAAAAAACGACGTCAATTCCAATATGTTGTCGACGCCATCCGTGCTAACGCTCGACAATCAGCCGGCGCGGATTCTCGTGGGGCAGGAAATTCCCGTGACAACCGGCGAAGCGCTCGGCAATAATCTCGATAACAGTTTCCGTACCGTGGATCGCCAGGATGTCGGCGTGCAGCTGGCGGTGAAACCGCAAATCAATGCGGGCGGCACAGTCACGATGGCGATCAAGCAGGTGGTATCGTCCATAGCCTCGACTGTGGCCGAACGGGATTTCGTGCTGAACAAGCGGGAGATTGAGACCTCGGTGACGGTCGCCGATGGCCAGATTATCGCGCTGGGCGGCTTGTTGGATGATAACGAACGGAGATCGCTGCAAAAAGTACCGTTGCTCGGTGATATTCCCGGCATCGGCGAACTGTTCAAATCGCGCAACAATTCACGCGTGAAAACCAATCTGATGGTCTTCATTCGCCCCTCCATCGTACGTAACCAGACCGAAAGCGACGCGCTGACCGCCAACCGCTGGGACAGCATCCGCCAGGATCAGATTCGCCGCGATGGTGCGTCCTCGCTGGATGCGATGGCCTACGATTATCTGCGCACCCTGCCGCCTTATCAGCCGCACCCATTTCCGCCCGCGAAGCCTGCAGCAGTCGAAGCCCCCGGCGAACCCCGGCCATGATCCTCGCCCCGCCGCTTCTGCCCTATGCCTTTGCGCGTCTGCATGGCGTGCTGATCACCGCCGATCGCGAGCGTCTGGCGTTTACCGCTGACACGAAACCGGCGGCCATCATCGAGGCGCGCCGGGTGGCGGGCCATGCGCTGACCCCACAACCCCTGTCGGTGGAAGCGTTCGACCGGCTGCTGTCCGAAACCTATGCGACCGACGGACTGTCAGCGATGGCCGATGCGGCGGCGGCGACCAGTCTCGAATCACTGGCGCGTGAAACCGCCGACCTGCTCGACAATGATGACAGCGCCCCGGTGATCCGGCTGATCAACGCGCTGGTTGCCCAGGCGGTGCAACAGGGCGCGAGCGATATCCATCTGGAACCGGCGGACGAAGGCATGGTGGTGCGACTGCGCCGCGACGGGGTGATGGAAGAAGTGTTACGCCTGCCAGCGGCAGTCGCGCCGATGCTGGTGTCGCGGGTGAAGGTGATGGCACGGCTGGATATTGCCGAGAAACGCTTGCCGCAGGATGGCCGGATTTCGCTGACGCTCGGCAATCGCGGCCTCGATGTGCGGGTTTCGACGTTGCCGGCGCGCGGCGGTGAGCGGGTAGTGATGCGGATTCTCGATCAGGCGTCTGTGGCCCTGTCCCTCAACCAACTCGGGCTGGATGCGGCGACGGAAAAGGCGCTGTCTTCGGCGCTGACCGCGCCGAACGGCATATTATTGGTGACGGGGCCGACAGGCGCGGGAAAGACGACGACGCTCTATGCCGCGCTGAAACTGCTGAACGATGGCAAACGCAACATTCTGACGGTGGAAGATCCGGTGGAATATGCCGTGCCAGGCGTTGGCCAGACGCAGGTGGATACGCGCGTCGGCCTGACCTTTGCACAAGGGTTGCGGGCGATCTTGCGGCAAGATCCGGATGTCGTGATGGTCGGCGAAATCCGCGACCGTGAAACCGCCGAAATTGCCGTGCAGGCGGCGCTGACCGGGCACCTTGTGCTGTCGACCGTGCATGCCAATTCCGCCGCCGGCGCCATTACCCGTCTGCGGGATTTCGGCGTGGAAACCTTCCTGATCGCCGCTACCTTGCGCGCCGTCGTGGCGCAACGGCTGGTGCGGCTGGTCTGCGGCAATTGCGCCACGGAGGAACCGCTGGCCCCGGCGCTGGCGGCCCTGCTCGATCTGCCCGCCGGAACCATGGGCGCCAAGGCGAATGGCTGTGACCAGTGCCGCCATACCGGCTTCCAGCGCCGCCAGGGCCTGTTCGAACTGATCGCCGCCGATGCGCCGGTTCGCGCCCTGATTAACGATGGCGCCAGCGAAGCACAACTGGAAGCCGCAGGTCTACGCCGTTCGCTACGGGAATCCGCGCGACTGGCTGTATTGCAGCGCCAGACGACGCCGACTGAAATATTGCCGCTGTTTCAGGGCGGGCCAGAGTATGAGGCCGCTGCATGACGGCGGCGCTGCCGTTCTGGAAACGACCGATCACATTTGGCCGGACAAACGCCACGGCTGCGCCCACGCTGAAGCTGCAAGGTCGCGCAACGCTGATCCGGCAACTGGCGACGCTGACGGCGGTGATGCCGGTTTCGGATTCCGTGGCCACGCTCGCCCGCCAGCCTGGTGGCCGCGCCGAGACGCAGGTTTTGCAGCGCACCCATCGCGCCCTGCAGGCCGGCAGCCCGCTGGCGACAGCCCTGCCCGCCTCCGCCTTTCCGGCGGAAATCCGCGCCACGATTGCGGCGGGCGAGGCGTCCGGTCGCTTGTCCCTGTTGCTCAATCGCCTGGCAGACATGCTGGAGGCGCAGGCAGCGTTGCGCTCGCGGCTGATCTCCGCGCTGGCCTATCCGGTGCTCTTGTTGCTGGTGGCGCTTGGCGTGATTGTGGCGATGCTGGTGTTTGTGGTGCCGGCCATTGCCGAACAGCTTGTACAAAGCGGCGCGCCGCTGCCGTTCCTTACCCGCGCGGTGCTTGCCGTATCGCAAGCGGTGCGAGACTGGTGGTGGATACTGGCGCTATTGCTGATCGTCTTGCTTTGTGGCCTGTGGCTGGCGTTACGCCGGCCGGAATGGCGGGCGTGGCTGGATGCGATGTTGCTGCGCCTGCCAGGCGTCGGGGGCTGGCTCTCGGCGCTGGAAGCTGTGCGGTGGGCGCGACTGCTGGCGACGATGCTGGGTGCGGGGCTACCGCTGGCCGAAGCACTGCAACTCACTGCGCCAACATTGGGCAATCAGGCATGGCGCGACGCGTCGCTGAAAATTGCCGCCCAGGTGCGCGCCGGAAGTTCCCTTTCCGCCAGCCTGCCGCTGTTGCCACACGCGCCAGGGCTGCTGGTGTCGCTGGCCCAATCGGGGGAAGCGTCGGGCCGCCTCGGGCCGTTGCTGGAAAGCGCCGCCACATCACTCGACCGGCAGTTATCGGACCGCAGCCGAACCGTGCTGGCGCTTGCCGAACCGGCGATTATCGTAGTGCTCGGCGGGCTCGTCGGCCTCATCATCCTTGCGGTTCTGCTGCCCATCCTGCAACTGAACACTTTGGCCGGAAGCGCGATAGGAACGTCATGAAACATCGGAAACCCGCCCGCCGCGAAGCGGGCTTCACGCTCGTTGAGTTGCTGGTCGTGCTGGCGATCATCGGCCTGCTGACCACCGTTGTGGTTATCAATGTGTTGCCCATGCAGGGCCGCGCCCAGGTGCAAAAGGCGAAGGCCGATATTGCGCTGCTGGAACAGGCACTGGAATTCTACCGGCTCGACACCGGTCGCTACCCGACCACCGAACAGGGCCTCGCCGTGCTTGCCACGCCGACCGCCACCGGTGCGACGATCAAGAAACTGCCGGATGATCCCTGGGGCCGGCCCTATCGCTATGTGCTGCCCGGCCCGGATGGACAGGCGTTCCAGATTTCGTCGCTGGGCGCGGATGGTGAACCGGGCGGTGAAGGCCCTGACGCCGACATCCGGAGCGGCGACTGATCCATGTACGCCGCGCGCGGCTTCACCCTTGTGGAAGTGCTGGTGGCGTTGCTGCTGCTCGGCCTTGTCGGGCTGACACTGTTGCGCTTCCAGACCCTGCAAATCAACGCCGCCAGCCGGCTGGGGCTTGCTGCCATCGCCCGGCTGGAGGCGGATAATCGCGCCGTCGATCTGCTCGCAGCATCCGACGTGCCCGAAAGCGAATTGCAAGGCGTCAGTCAGAATGCCGGTCGGCAATGGCATTGGCGGGCGGTGCCCGGCCCGTCGCCCGATCCGCAAAACGTGCCCGGTCTTGCAACAGTCACCATCAGCGTTGCCGCCGCCGCCGATCAACCGCCGCTGGCCACCCGCCAGATATTGAAACGTCGCACGCCATGAAGCGCAACGGTTTTACGCTGGTCGAGATGCTGGTAGCGCTGATGCTGTTCAGCTTCCTCACCATGGCGATCACTTTACTGGGCGGCAACGCGACGCGCAGCTTCCTGTTCACCGAAACCGCGCTGGCCGAAATCGAGACGCTGGAACGCATGCGCCGACTGCTCGCGGCGGATCTGGGCCAGGCTGCCGCACGGCCCACACTGGGCGCGGACGGCGGGCAATTGCCAGCCTTCACGCTTCTGCCTGATGGTTTTGTACTGGTGCGCCGCGACCCGCCCGGTCAGGTGCCCGGCATCCGGAAAATCGCCTGGGGTTATAACGGGCAGGATTGGTTGCGGCAAAGCTTCCCTGCTATCGACGGCGCACCACCAGGTGAAGCGACGGCGCTCGTGCATAACGTCCGTGCCGTGCAGCTGCGGGTTGTCGGGCGGAATGGCTGGCAGACCGAATGGCGACCCCGGCGGCCCGAAGAATTGCCACGCGCCATCGAACTGACGCTGATTCGGGGCGACGGCATTCCCGTCGTCATGAAGTTCATGGTGGCTGCATGAGGCCGATACGATCCACGGAACGCGGTGCGGCGCTGTTTGCCGTGCTGGCGATGCTGGCATTGCTGGCCGGTTTTGCCACCCTTGGCCTGCAACGCCTGCGCGCCGCGACGGATCGCGTCAGCGACGCGGAGGCGCAAGCCCAGGCGATGCTGGTAGCGCAAAGTGGCCTTGAGGCGGGCGCGCACACCATACACCGGTTAAAGGCACTATCGCGCCAACAGCCGGAACTGCTGACGGCTCCGATAACAATCCGGATCAATGACGGTAGGGCCATATTGCGTTTTGCCGACGCCAGTAGTTGCTTCAACCTCAACAGTCTGGCCCCCGGGGCACGCGGAACCCGCCCACAAACATCTCCCGCCCAATTTGCCAAATTACTGGGGGCAGCGGGCGTGCCGCCAATGGAAACGCGGGAGATCGCCAACGCGACGGCCAAATTACTGGCAGAAAAACGGCTGCTGTGGGCAGATGCCAGCGAATGGCTGACCGTCCCCGGCATTAAAGTCGAATATTGGGCCGCTGCCGGGCCGTTACTGTGCGCGTTGCCCAACCGCGAGGCGACCGCAATCAACATCAATTTCATACGCCCGGAACAGGCGCCCCTGCTGGTTGCCGTCGGTATGGAGCCGGACGAAGCCCGCCGCGCGCTTGCCAACCGCCCGCGGGAAGGCTGGACCAGCGGCGGCCAGTTTTTCGAGGCTGGATCATCGTCCGGAACGCCCGACACCTCCGGCGCGGAGGTCGTCGGCATCAGCAGCCGCTGGCTTACTCTCACCATCGACGCGAGCCATGGCGACGCTACCGTGCGCCGGCGTTATTTGCTTGACACGATTGCCAACCCGGCACGCGTCGCCGCCAGTTACTGGCTCCCACCCGGAGATTCCGCATGACCCTGTTGCTCGCCACAGAAGATGGCGTGGAAACGCTCGCCAGCGGCGCGCCGGACAGCCCGATCATCGGCGTGATTCCCGGCGATGATGTGGCGCTGCACCGTATCGACCTGCTGGAAACGACACCGGCCCGCCGTCGGGCGGAAGCGCACATGCGCGCGACCGACCTTGCCGCCCGGCCACTGGACGAACTGCATCTGGCGCTGGCGGATAGCGGCCACGGGGACGCGGAAGGTGGGGGTTGCTGGCTGGCGATCATCGATCCGGAGCAGATACAGGCACATCTGGCGCATTTTCAGGCGGCGGGTGTCGAGCCGGCGCATATCGTACCGGCGGCGATGCTGCTCCCCGAAGCGCATCATGAAAAAACTTCCACCGCCACCCTGGGCGGGCTGACGCTGGTGCGCGGCGCAGATTTTGCTGCCGCCATGGAACCGGCCCTTGCGGCTGCAATCGGAAACGATGCTGCGCCGTCGCAATTCGAACCCCGTCACCCGGCGCAACCGCCGCTGGATTTGCGCCAGGGTCCATTCGCCCCGAAGGTGCGCTGGTGGCGGCTGGGCTGGGTGCGCGTACTGGTGCCAATCCTCTTACTGCTTGCATTATTGCTGGCGCTTGCGCCCTTGTTGATCACGCAGGGTCGCGCCGCCGCCATTGCCGCCGCCGAAGATGCCGCCATCATCGAACTGGCGGAACGCGCGCTTGGCCAACGTCCTGATGATGCGGCTACGGCGGTTGCTGCCCTCTCCTCCGCTCGCATCGCCGCCGAAGGCAGTGCGATCACACCGCGCATCGGATTTGCCGGACATAGCCTCGCCACCACAACCGGTGCGAGGCTGGACAGCGTAGCCCTTGACGATGGCGAGTTGTTGTTGACGCTCGCGGGCAACGCCAACGCAATCAACGCCGCCAGCGCAAAACTCCTGGACGGGCCGTTTGCCGCCAGCGCCGATGGCGCGACAGTGACATTGGGCCAACGCCGTCCGCCCGTCGACCGCGTGGCGGCGGCACAGGCGGATGCCGCCATTCTGATTGCTCATCGTCGTACTGCCGTCGTAGCGGAAAACGCGACGCCCGCCAGCATCGCCACGGCCGTACTGGTGAAGGCGGGGCTTGCCGATACCGCCACGCTCACCGCCACGGACACACGCGTAACGCTGGACATCCCCGCAGCGCGATCCGCCATCCTGTTGCCGCTTGTGGCCGATATCGAAGCCGCCAACGGTCGTCTTGTTGAACTGTACATTGGCCGCAATCAGGATGAGACCCTGAACAGCCGGCTGGAGATTTCCCGATGAACCTGCTCATCGCCGCCGCCGCCTCCATCGTTCTGCCGGGACTGCCGCTGGAAGAATTACCACAGCAAAAGTTGGAATCTGGTCGGTGCGTTGCCTTCTTGTGGACGCGCACCACCCCGCCGTTGCGCGTCGCCATGATCGACGAAGCCACCTCCAGCTTACGGATTCGCAAGGACAGCAAACAGCGGGATTTGCCCCATAGCCAGCCCGGCTATTATCGCGCGTCAGACATCAGCATCCGCGTGGACCTCGATTTTGCCCCCGGTTCCACGATACCCAACGGCGAAATTATCCGCCAGGGTGCTATCCGCATTGAACAGCCTGGCAAGGACACGCTGGTCATGCCCGTTGGCGGGGTACGCGCCTGTCAGTAAAAGATTTCTGACACGAAACACCTTATCGGAATTGCACCTGCAGCGCAGGGCTGCTAGAGCACCCGTCCACACATCGGCGGCCCGATGGCGGAGTGGTTACGCAGAGGACTGCAAATCCTTGCACGCCGGTTCGATTCCGGCTCGGGCCTCCATCTTTCGAGCAGCTTTATTCCCACTCGATGGTGCCGGGCGGCTTTGAGGTATAATCATATACCACCCGGTTGATGCCCTTTACTTCATTAACAATTCGTGTTGCGACACGGGACAGAAAGCTGGCCTCGAAGGGGAAAATGTCCGCAGTCATGCCATCGACCGACGTTACGGCGCGCAAGGCGCACACGCGGTCGTAGGTCCGTCCATCGCCCATCACCCCTACAGTGCGCACCGGCAATAATACGGCGAAGGCCTGCCAGATGCGATCATACAGATCGGCGGCGCGGATTTCTTCCAGATAGATTGCATCTGCCTGGCGCAGGATATCGCAGCTATCCCGGTCGACCGCGCCGGGGATACGAATCGCAAGGCCTGGTCCCGGGAATGGATGACGGCCAACAAAAATTTCTGGCAGACCGAGCTCTCGCCCAAGCACCCGCACTTCATCCTTGAACAGTTCCCGCAGCGGCTCCACCAACTGCATGTTCATCCGCTCCGGCAAACCGCCGACGTTATGATGGCTTTTTATCGTTACCGACGGTCCCCCGGTGAAGGAAACGCTTTCGATCACATCCGGATAAAGCGTGCCCTGACCAAGAAAATCTGCGCCACCAATGCGCCGCGCCTGTTCCTCGAACACATCGATAAAAGTCTTGCCGATAAACTTGCGCTTGGCTTCCGGATCGGTGACACCTGCCAGCCCGGCCAGAAACCGGTCTGCTGCATCGACAGCAATCAGCGGAATATGGAAATGGTCACGAAACAGGCTGGTAACCTGAGCGGCTTCGCCCAGCCGCATGAGTCCATGATCGACGAATACGCATGTCAGATGATCGCCGATCGCCTCATGAATCAGTACGGCAGCCACGGCGGAATCTACCCCGCCCGACAGGCCGCAAATGACCTTGCCCTCCCCCACCTGCTCGCGGATTTCGGCAACCTTCATCTGCCGGAAATTCGCCATCGACCAGGTGGGTTCTGCGTTACACAGCTTCAGGACAAAGTTCTCGATTAACTGCCGCCCGTCAGGGGTATGCAGAACTTCCGGATGGAACTGCACGCCATAAAATCGCCGATTCTCGTCGGCGATGAAGGCGTGCGGCGCTCCCTCCGTGCGCGCTACAACTGAAAAGCCTGATGGCAGCGCTTCCACGCGGTCGCCGTGGCTCATCCAGACGACATGACGTTCGCCTTTGGTCCAAAGGCCTTCGAATAACCGGCAAGGAGCGACGATTTCAATTTCCGCGCGCCCAAATTCCCGCTTGCCACCTGATGCCACGCTTCCGCCGAGCGCGCGGACCATTGCCTGCTGCCCATAGCAAATGCCCAGCACCGGCACCCCGGCATCGAGCACCGCGTCCGCCAGCGCCGGGCTCGATTCTGCCGTGACGCTCGCGGGCCCTCCGGAAAGAATGACACCTTTGGGCATGATCCTGGCCAGTGCGGCTTCCGCTCCATGAAACGGCACCACCTCGCAATAGACGCCAGCCTCTCGCACGCGACGCGCAATCAGCTGCGTCACCTGGCTGCCAAAATCCAGAATCAGAATATTATTGTTGCGATCAATTACGGACATGCTGCTTCCTGGGGCAATTCGCCGTTCGCGTCCAGAGGATGCCGGTCAGGTGCCTGCCTGCGGCAGTTCCAGCGAGACCGGGGCGCGGGCGATCGTTGCGAGTGTTTGTCGCCAGCGATCATCCAGGGAACGCGGACGCCGATCCGAGCGATCAACATAGCAATGGGTGAAAAAGCCTTGCGCCGCCGGTTGCGGATTCCCATCCAAAAACAGTCCGATATCGTAGCGCACCGAACTGTTACCAATATGGGATACAGAAATTCCCGCCTGGACCTCCGACGGGAACGCAACGGGTCGGGCGTAGGTGCAGCCAGTTTCCACAACGAGACCGATCAGCATCCCCTGCTCGATATCGAGAAGCTTTTGCTCGACCAGCCAGGCATTTACCGCCGTATCGAACCAGCTGTAATAGACGACCGCGCTGGCATGACCATAAATATCATTATCCATCCAGCGGGTCGCGATGGAGCGCCAGGCGCGGTAATGTCGGCGGCTGCGTAACGAACGACGATCGGACACGGCATTTACTCCCTGTCCTCCCCTGCGGGCCGCTTTAACATGCTCCCGGCAAAAGTAAATGCCGGAAAGCAACTACTGCGATCAGGCGGCGTCTTCCGGAGCCGGACCGCTATCCTGTCCCTTGGCGGAAACATCCCGATCGACAAACTCAATTACGGCCATCGCTGCCTGGTCAGACGCACGGAAACCCGCCTTCACGATGCGAATGTAGCCACCCGAACGTGACGCATAACGCGGCGCGAGCACATCAAACAGCTTCACCAGTTGCGCATCGTCTTGCAGACGCGCGTGCGCCAGACGACGGTTCGACAGACCGCCCTTCTTGGCGAGCGTCACCAGCTTTTCAACATATGGACGCAATTCCTTCGCCTTGGGCAGCGTCGTGATGATCTGTTCGTGCTTCAGCAGCGCCGCGGACATATTCCGCAGCATGGCCATACGATGGCTGGTCGTACGACCCAGTTTGCGGTGAGCTACTCTATGACGCATTATCTTCTCCGTTCGTACGGGGGCCGTGCGAGGTACCCCGGTCCTGGCCGGGCGCCAGCCCGGCCTTGTGCTGCATTATTGAAAAGCTAGAATTCCTGCTCCAGCTTCTTCGCGAGATCCTCGATATTCTCCGGCGGCCAACCGGGAATGTCCATGCCAAGCCGTAAACCCATCGAGGCCAACACTTCCTTGATCTCATTCAGGCTCTTACGGCCAAAGTTTGGCGTCCGCAGCATTTCCGGTTCGGTTTTCTGCACCAGATCGCCAATATAAATAATATTATCGTTCTTCAGGCAGTTGGCCGACCGAACCGACAGTTCGAGTTCATCCACCTTTTTGAGCAGATTACGGTTCATCGTGACATCGACGGATTCTTCGTCCGCGGCAACCGCCATGGTTGCCTGAACCGGCCGGGCTACCGGCTCTTCAAAATTGATGAAAAGTTGCAACTGATCCTGCAGGATTCTAGCCGCATAGGCGACTGCATCCTCGGGTGTCACCGAACCGTCCGTCTCGACTGACAGCGCCAGCCTGTCGTAATCCAGATCCTGACCAACACGGGTAGGCTCTACCTTGTACGCCACCTGACGCACCGGAGAGTAAATGGCATCCACCGGGATCAGCCCGATCGGCGCATCCGCCGGACGATTTAGCGCGGCCGGAACATAACCCTTGCCGGCTTGCACGGTCAGTTCCGCATTAAAGGTTGCACCATCATCCAGCGTACAAATCACCAGATCAGGATTTGCAATAGCGATATCTCCCGACGTAACAATCTGACCGGCAGTCACCTCGCCAGGCCCCGTCGCCGAGACGGTCAACCGCTTGGGCTGGTCACCCTGCATCCGTACCACAATTTGCTTTACGTTCAATGTGATGTCGGTGACGTCTTCACGGACGCCCGGCAAAGACGAAAATTCGTGAACTGCCCCATCAATCTTGATCGCTGTTACGGCCGCTCCTTGCAGGCTCGACAGTAAAACGCGCCGCAATGCATTTCCCAGCGTCAACCCGAATCCGCGCTCCAGTGGCTCCGCGACAAAAATTTTTCGCGCGCCGGCGCCACCGGATTTTACATCCAGCGCCTCCGGCTTCTTAAGTTCCTGCCAGTTCTTCGCATAGGCTGCTGACACGTTTCGTTCACCTTCGCCCTGGCGCGGCATAGCCGCGCACTTCATCCATTCCGTGTCCCGCGAACACAGTAGCCGCGAACAGAGTGACCAGCGCCTGACGACGCCCGCCCTCGTTCAGACACGCCGCCGCTTCGGAGGACGCACACCATTATGCGGAATCGGCGTCACATCCCGAATAGATGTGATCTGAAATCCGACCGCCTGAAGGGCCCGCAGGGCCGATTCACGGCCGGACCCCGGCCCCTTCACTTCAATTTCCAGCGTCCGAACACCATGATCGGCCGCTTTCTTACCTGCATCTTCCGCCGCAACCTGGGCTGCGTAAGGCGTCGACTTGCGGCTGCCCTTGAAACCCATAGCCCCGGCCGACGACCAGGAAATGGCGTTACCCTGCGCATCGGTGATCGTAATCATCGTATTGTTAAAACTGGCATTCACATGCGCGACGCCAGACGTGATATTCTTTCGCTCGCGGCGTTTCAGCCGTGCCGGTTCCCGTGCCATTATTTTTTCTTCCCTGCGATCGGCTTCGCCTTGCCCTTGCGGGTGCGCGCATTGGTATGGGTGCGCTGTCCGCGGACGGGCAGGCCCTTGCGATGGCGCAGACCACGATAGCAGGCGAGGTCCATCAGGCGCTTGATATTCATCGCATTGTCACGGCGCAAATCGCCTTCGACGGTGTAGTCGCGGTCAATTGTCTCGCGAATTTGCAAGACTTCCGCGTCAGTAAGGTCTTGAACCCGGCGCTCTGGCGCCAGGCCCAGCTGCTCCCTGATCGCGCGCGCGCGCGTCCGGCCAATGCCATGAATATAGGTAAGCGCGATTTCTACGCGCTTGTTGGTGGGGATATTTACCCCTGCAATACGTGCCACAAACTACTCCTGCTCCACGGGATGCCCGGGCGCGGCGTCCCATCTCTCTGCGAGCCCAATCTTCCCTTTCAACCTGTAGCGATGCGCCCAAATACAGTGCGCTGATGCTTCAGCTTGATAATAAGGGAATCGGAACGGCGGTGGTTAGCCGCTCCTGAAAAATTTGTCAATCCAGGCTGGTCATCCTGTCACGGAGGAAAGACTATCTCTTGCTGTCCAGCCAGTCGCTGATCTCCGCTGACACCGCTTCCATCGAACCCATGCCGTCAACGGGGCGCACAAGACCCAGCTTCTCATAGTAAGGAAGGATTGGCGCTGTCTTCCCGCGATATTCCAACATTCGGGTCCGAACGGTCTCTGCATTGTCATCAGGGCGTCGCTTGAAGTCATGACCCCCACAAACATCGCATGTGCCTGCTACGCGCAACGGCTTGAAGCGGTCATGATAACCTGCCCCGCAGCTGGCGCAGCTAAAGCGTCCGGTAATCCGGTCAATCAACATTTCCTCATCGACAACCAGTTCAATGACATGATCGAGTTCGCGGCCATGCCGTGCCAGGATCGTCATCAGGGATTCAGCCTGGGCAGCAGTCCGCGGATACCCGTCGAAAATCACGCCGGTAGTCGTCGGCAATGCGCCCAGAGCTTCACCGATCAGGCCGGATACAATCTCGTCTGAAACCAGCTCGCCCCGGTCCATCACCGTCTTTGCCTCCAGACCAAGCGGTGTCGCACCTTTCACGGCAGCGCGCAGCATGTCCCCGGTAGACAATTGTACCATCCCACGTTCACGCACCAGACGTTCCGCCTGAGTACCCTTGCCAGCGCCCGGAGGTCCCAGAAGAATAATGTTGATGCCCCTGTCCGCCATGCTCAACGTCGCCCTCCGCGCAGCTTCGATTTTTTCAGGAGCCCTTCATACTGATGAGCCAGCAAATGACCCTGAATTTGCGACACTGTGTCCATGGTTACATTCACCACAATCAACAAGGACGTACCGCCAAGATAAAATGGCACCGCCATCCGCGCGATCAGAAACTCCGGTAACAGACAGACCAGCGTCAGGTAGGCAGCACCAACCACCGTGATCCGTGTCAGGACATAATCCAGATATGTTGCCGTTTTCGTCCCCGGTCGGATGCCTGGAATAAAACCGCCCTGCTTCTTCAGATTTTCCGCCGTGTCTTCCGGGTTGAACACAACCGCCGTATAAAAAAAGCAGAAGAAAATGATGCCTGCCGCATACAGCAGCATATAGAGAGGCGCACCATGCTGAAGCGCGGTAGTTACCGTGAGCAGCCAGTCGGATTGGCCTGCGGCGCCCTCTCCCATGAACTGCGCTACGGTCAGCGGCAGCAACAGAAGCGACGATGCAAAAATCGGCGGGATAACATTCGCAGTGTTCAGTTTCAGCGGCAGATGTGAACTATCGCCCTGAAACATCCGGTTCCCGACCTGGCGTTTCGGGTACTGAATCGGCACACGCCGTTGCGCGCGCTCCATCAGGCAGATGAACGCTGTCACCACCAACACCAGCACCAGAATGATGAACACGAAACCACCGGAGATTGCGCCGGTTCGCAACTGTTCAAACAGTCCCCCGATCCCGATTGGAATCTGCGCGACAATACCGGCCATGATGATCAGCGATATGCCATTACCTATGCCCCGGCTGGTGATCTGCTCACCCAGCCACATCAGGAACATAGTGCCACCCAACAGGGTGATCATCGTGGAAATCCGGAAGAACCAGCCGGGATCGATAACCGCGGACATGCCTTCGGCGGAGCCCCACCCCTCAAGGCCAACCGCGATGCCGTAACCCTGGAAAATGGTGAGCACCACCGTCCCGAATCTGGTGTATTGGTTCAGCTTTTTGCGCCCGCTTTCGCCCTCTTTCTTCAATGCCTTCCACGGCTCATAGATCGAGCCCATCAACTGCACGACGATCGACGCGGTAATATAGGGCATGATGCCGAGCGCGATGATCGACATCCGCTCCAGCGCACCGCCCGAGAACATGTTGACGAAATCGAGCATGCCGCCCGCCGTTCGGTCGAACAGTTGCGACAATGATTGCGGATCGATCCCCGGCAGTGGCACAAACGAGCACAGTCGGAACACAATCAGTGCTCCGACCGTAAACCATAACCGCTTCTTGAGCTCCGTCGCTTTGGAGAAATTGGCAAAACTCAAATTCCGGGCAAGCGAATCGGCAGCAGACGCCATAATCTATTCCTGTGCTCCTGTCCCGTACGCAAGGCGCCGGGAGCGAAGTGCTGATGTATAGCGAGCGCCACCCGAAAGAAACCCCGGATGGCGCTTTGCCGCAATCAGTCTTCCGCCGTCTCGCGCGACGCCGCCCGTTTGGCGGCCTTTTCGCTCAGGGCGACCGAGCCCCCCGCCGCCTCGACAGCGCTCCTTGCGCCAGAGGTAAAACCGGAAACCGTAAGAGTCAGGCTCGTTTTCAGTTCGCCCTTGCCAAGCAAGCGGACGCCGTCCCGGAGCTGATTAACCAGCCCTGCGGCTACAAGCGCCGCTTCGTCAACCGCGGCGCCTGGCGTCAGCTTTCCGGCGTCAATCGCACGCTGCAGCGCCCCGACATTGACTTCCGCAAACTGCAAGCGGTTAGGCTTGTTGAAGCCGCGCTTCGGCAACCGCATGTGTAGGGGCATCTGACCGCCCTCAAAGCCCTTGATTGCCACGCCGGAACGGCTGGTCTGCCCCTTTTGGCCACGCCCGGCTGTCTTGCCAAGCCCGGAGCCTATACCCCGTCCTACACGCACCCGGTCTTGCCGGGCGCCGGGATTATCACGAAGTTCATTCAGTTTCATGGCACTCGCTTTCGCTAGTTTCGCGCTATTATTAACGTCAGGTAGACGCTTAGTCTTCGACCTTCACCAGATGCTGTACACGCGCGATCATGCCGCGTACCGCAGGGGTATCTTCAAGTTCACGCGTGCGATTCATCTTGTTCAAGCCAAGGCCGATCAACGTCGCACGCTGGTCCTTGGTCCGCCGGATGGGCGACCCGATCTGGGTTACTTTCACAGTTCCCGATGCCATCACCATTCTCCTCAGGCAACCACTGCGTCGGCATCCGCCGCCGCCTGCGCGGGCGTAATGTCTCCGCGCCGCGCAAGCAGATCAGCAACCTTGCGACCGCGCCGCTGTGCGACGGAACGCGGGCTACTTTGGTCGGTGAGCGCCTCAAGCGTCGCACGGATCATGTTATAGGGATTGTTCGATCCGACTGACTTCGACACCACATCGGCAACGCCAAGCGATTCAAATACAGCGCGGATCGGACCACCGGCAATGATGCCCGTACCCGCCGTGGCGGAACGCACATAAACCTTGCCTGCTCCGAAATGACCGAAACCGTCATGGTGCAGCGTCCGGCCTTCCCGCAATGGCACGCGGATCATCGCCTTGCGCGCCGCTGCGGTGGCCTTGGAAATCGCTTCCGGCACTTCCCGCGCCTTGCCATGACCAAAACCGACGCGACCCTTGCCGTCGCCAACGATCACCAGGGCCGCAAACCCGAAACGCTTGCCGCCCTTCACGGTTTTCGAAACGCGATTGATGTGCACCAGCTTCTCGATCAGTTCGGGGCCTTCATCCGCCGCCGGTTGATCGCGCCGGCGGCGATCACCGCGCTCCCGGTCACCACCGCCACGACCGCGACCGCCACCCCGACCGCGATCTCCGCGGCCTGGTCGCTCGTTTCCACCTGGAACAGCCGCCGCTGTTACCGCTTCCGCGTTCTGGTTTACTTGCTCGTCGGCCATGTCAGAACTCCAATCCGGCTTCGCGCGCCGCGTCCGCCAGCGCCTTCACCCGTCCGTGAAACAGGAAGCCCCCACGGTCGAATACCACCTTGCTGATGCCGGCCGCCTTCGCCCGCTCAGCCAGGCGCTTGCCTACCTCGCTCGCAGCGGACACATTGCAGCCGGTGCCCGAAAACTCCTTGTCGAGGCTTGATGCCGCCACCAGTGTACGCCCGGCGGAATCGTCGATCACCTGCGCATAAATATGCTGCTGTGACCGGTGCACCGACAAACGTGGCCGGCCACCGGCGCGCGCCAGCAATTGTGTGCGCACGCGGCGCCGCCGGCGTTGGAACAGCGAAAGTTGCTTGCCCATTATTTCTTCTTCCCTTCCTTGCGGAAGATGAACTCACCGCGATACTTGATGCCCTTGCCCTTGTACGGCTCCGGCTTGCGCCAGCGACGGATTTCAGCGGCGACCTGTCCCACCTGCTGCCTGTCCGTACCGGAGATCTCCAGCGTCGTCTGATCGAGCGCCTTGATCGCGATACCTTCCGGAATCGGATACTCGACATCGTGGCTGAAGCCCAGTTGCAGCTTCAGTGTCTTGCCGGCGACCGACGCGCGAAAACCGACACCCGAAATTTCGAGCACCTTCGTAAAGCCTTCGGACACGCCGACGACGAGGTTGGAAACCAACGTCCGTTGCATGCCCCAAAAGGCTCGCGCCTGCCTTGTGTCGTTGGCCGGCTTCACGCGGATTTCCTGTCCATCGATCGCATAGCTGATGTCATCCACAAGCGACATTGCGAGCGAGCCCTTCGGACCTTTCACCGAAAGCTGACCGTTATCCAGGGCAGCGCTGACGCCAGCCGGGATGGCCACGGGTTTCTTGCCGATGCGAGACATGATCAGAATACCTGGCAGAGAACTTCGCCACCGACATTTTGCTGACGCGCTTCCGCGTCAGACAAAACACCCTTGGGCGTCGAAACAATGGTGATGCCAAGGCCGTTACGGACCCGTGGCAGCGATTGCGAACCGGCATACACGCGGCGGCCGGGCTTCGACACCCGGGACAGGTGCTGGATCGCAGCCTCGCCTTCGAAATATTTCAGCTCGACGCGGATGCTCGGCGTCGGTCCGCCGGTGTCTTCCTGCGTATAACCGCGAATATAGCCTTCGCGTTGCAGCACATCCAGAACGCTTGCGCGGAGCCTCGATGCCGGCGTCAGAACGCTGTCCTTCTTGGCCGACTGGCCATTGCGGATACGGGTGAGCAGATCACCCAAAGGATCGGAAATGTTCATCGGTACAGTCTGCCCTTACCAGCTCGACTTGGTGACGCCAGGAATCAGGCCCTTGTTGCCCAATTCACGCAGCATCACCCGCGACAGCTTGAACTTGCGATAGTAGGCCCGGCTGCGCCCGGTCAGTTCGCAACGATTCCGCACCCGCGTCGGGTTTGCATTACGCGGCAATTCCGCCATTTTCAGACGGGCCAGCAGACGCTCGCCGTCGTCGCGGCTTTCATCGTTTGCGATCGCCTTCAGCTTCGCATATTTGCCCGCATATTGCTTCACCAGCGCCTTCCGGCGCTCGTTCTTGTTAATAGAACTCAGTTTCGCCATGACTTAAGTTCTTTCCTCCTCAAGCGGCCTGCTGGCGCGCTTCCGCGTCGCCAACAAAGGGTACCCCGAAATTACGCAGCAAGGAACGCGCTTCGTCGTCCGTGCGGGCAGTCGTGGTAATGATGATGTCCATACCCCGGACCTTGTCGATCTTGTCGTATGAGATCTCCGGGAAGACAATCTGCTCTTTCAGACCAAAGGCGTAATTGCCATTGCCATCGAAAGATTTGGGATTGACGCCCCGGAAGTCCTTCACGCGCGGCAGAGCGATTGTGATGAGGCGGTCAAGAAACTCATACATACGATCGCGCCGCAGGGTGACCTTGCAACCGATCGGCATGCCTTCGCGCAGTTTGAACGACGCGACCGATTTCTTGGCGCGGGAAATCACCGGCTTCTGACCGGCAATCGCCATCATCTCAGCCGCCGCTATCTCGACCTTTTTCTTGTCCTGCGTCGCTTCGCCAACGCCCATGTTGATGACGATCTTGTCTATCTTCGGCACCTGCATGTGGTTTTTGTAACCGAACTCCTCGGTCAGCGCCGCCCGGATCTGCTCCTCATAGAGCTTTTGCAGGCGGGTCTTCGCACGTTGTTCAGCCATTCAGCACCTCGCCCGAGCCTTTCAGGACCCGCACTTTCTTGCCATCCCGCACTTCGAAGCCGACACGCGCCGGCTTTCCGGTTGTCGGATCCTTGATGGCCACGTTCGACACATGGATCGGCGCTTCCGAGCGCCGGATCCCGCCCTCCGGATCAGCCTGGGTCGGCTTGACATGCCGGGTCATCATATTGACGCCCGACACCACGACCTTGCCGTCCTTCGGCATGGATTTCACGACCTCGCCTTCCCGACCCTTGTCCTTGCCGGCCAGGATCACGACGCGGTCGCCCTTGCGAATTTTCGCAGCGGACATGTTACAATACCTCCGGCGCCAGCGAGATGATCTTCATATGGCCAGACGCACGCAATTCACGCACGACCGGACCGAAGATACGGGTGCCGATCGGCTCCTCATTCTTGTTAATGAGAACCGCGGCGTTGCCGTCGAAGCGAATAACCGAGCCATCCGGACGACGAATATCCTTGGCAGTGCGAACGACGACGGCGCGATGCACATCGCCCTTCTTCACGCGACCGCGCGGCTGGGCTTCCTTCACCGACACAACGATGATGTCGCCAACACCGGCGAAACGCCGCTTGGAGCCGCCGAGCACCTTGATGCACATGACGCGCTTCGCGCCACTGTTATCGGCAACATCCAGATTGGTTTGCATCTGGATCATGTCAGTTGACCTCTTCCACGGTGACGACAGACGCCACCTTCTCCAGCACGCGCCAGTTCTTCAACCGCGAAACCGGCGGGCATTCCTCGATCCGCACGATGTCGCCTTCGCGGATGGCGTTGGCTTCATCATGAGCATGATATTTCTTCGAACGGCGAATGATCTTGCCGTAGAGCGGGTGAGCAACCTTGCGCTCCACCAGCACCACAACTGTCTTGTCGCCCTTGTCGGAGACCACTGTCCCCTGCAATACGCGCTTAGGCATGGGGCCTCCTTGTCAGGCGTTCGACGCCTGGGCCTTGACCCGGGCGTTCTGTTCGGTCTTGATCCGGGCAATGGTGCGGCGCACCTCCTTCACCCGGCTCGGTTTTTCCAGCTGCTGTGTCGCCGACTGGAAGCGCAGATTCAACTGCTCCCGCTTCAGACCTTGCAGGTCAGCCGACAGATCCGCATCGCTGCGTTCTTTAAGATTCGCACCGGCCATGCTCAGGCCTCCTTCGCTTCACCCAGGCGGGTGACCATTTTTACGCGGATCGGCAATTTGGCGGCGGCGCGCTCGAAAGCACCAACGGCCACGTCATGCGGCACGCCGTCGAGTTCGAACATAATACGACCAGGCTTGACCCGGGCTGCCCAGAACTCCGGGGCGCCCTTTCCAGATCCCATCCGCACTTCGGCTGGCTTGCTCGAGACCGGAACGTCCGGGAAAATCCGGATCCACAACCGGCCTTGGCGGCGGATATGACGGGTAATGGCGCGGCGTGCGCTCTCGATCTGGCGGGCGGTAATCCGCTCCGGCGCCATCGCCTTCAGGCCATAAGCACCGAAGTTCAGTTGCGTGCCACCCTTGGCGTCGCCATGAATACGGCCTTTGAAGGCCTTGCGGAACTTTGTCCGTTTAGGTTGTAACATCTTTCGTTCGCCTTCAGACAGGGATTGTCCCCCGATAAGGCGACGCTAATATTTTAGCGTCGCTTACCGTGCGGGACGTACTCCCGACGTTTGGGATTCCAGCATCAATCGGTCCTGCGCCAGCGGATCATGGCCCAGGATTTCGCCCTTGAAGATCCATACCTTCACGCCGCAGATGCCATAAGCGGTTTCGGCACGCGCTTCGGCATAATCGACATTGGCGCGAAGCGTATGCAGCGGCACGCGACCTTCGCGATACCATTCAACACGAGCGATTTCCGCACCACCCAGCCGACCCGAACAGGTGATCCGAATTCCCTCGGCGCCCAGACGAAGCGCGGACTGCACCGCCCGCTTCATCGCCCGACGGAAGGCGACACGGCGCTCCAGCTGATCGGCCACCCCTTGCGCCACCAGTTTCGCATCGATCTCCGGCTTGCGAATCTCGACAATGTTGAGCGAGACCTCACTCGACGTTTGCGTCGAGACAGCCTTCTTCAGCTTCTCGATATCCGCGCCCTTCTTGCCGATGATCACACCGGGACGAGCGGCGTATATCGACACGCGGCAAAGCTTCGCCGGACGCTCGATCACCACTTTGGAAATCGCAGCCTGCGGATGCCTCTTCATGATGAAGTTGCGGATCTTCAGATCTTCGAGCAGCAGCCGGCCATACTCGTCCCCGCGTGCATACCAACGCGAATCCCAAGTCCGGTTGATTTGCAGGCGCAGACCGATGGGAGAAGTTTTCTGACCCATGGATTATTCTCCTGCCTCTGCGGTGTCGCGTTCCTGCACGACAATGCGAATGCGGCTGAACGGCTTGACGATACGCGAGGAACGACCACGGGCCCGCGTCACAAACCGCTTCATGCTCAAAGCCTTGCCGACACTCGCCTCCTTCACCCACAACTGGTCGATATCCAGATTATGGTTGTTTTCCGCGTTCGCGATTGCTGATTGCAGGCATTTCTGCACATCGACAGCCATCGCCTTCCGGGAGAAGCTCAACAAGGACACGGCCTCGTCCGCCTTGCGGCCACGAATGAGACCAGCCACGAGGTTCAGCTTGTAGGCCGAACCACGCACCGTCGTCGCAATGGCAAGCGCTTCCCGCTCACCAACCTTGCGCCCAGACTGGGGTTTCGCCATTTTCGCCTTACCTCTTCGATTTCTTGTCAGCAGCATGACCCGGGAAGCTGCGCGTCGGCGCGAACTCGCCCAGTTTCATGCCTACCATTTCTTCGGACACCGAAACCGGCACAAACTTCTTGCCGTTATAGACGTTGAACGTGTGCCCGACAAATTGCGGCATGATCGTCGACCGGCGGGACCAGGTCTTGATCGGACCCCGGCTGCCAGACTCCACCTTCCTCAGCAGGTGGAGATCCACGAACGGACCTTTCCAGACGGAACGTGCCATCCCTTACCTCTTTTTCTTCGCATGACGGGAACGGATGATCATATTGTCCGTCGCCTTGTTGGACCGGGTCTTCGCCCCCTTGGTCGGCTTGCCCCACGGGGTCACCGGATGACGGCCACCGGATGTCCGGCCTTCGCCACCACCGTGCGGGTGATCCACGGGGTTCTTGGCAACACCGCGTGTCAGAGGCCGTTGCCCCATCCACCGCGACCGGCCCGCCTTCGCCAGCGACTGGTTGGAGTTGTCAGGATTGGAAACCGCGCCGACCGTCGCCATGCACTCGCCGCGCACATAACGCTGCTCGCCAGAATTCAGACGAATAATGACAAGACCACGATCGCGCCCGACCACCTGAATGAAGGTGCCAGCCGCACGCGCCAGTTGCCCGCCCTTACCCGGCTTCAGTTCCACATTATGCACGATGGTGCCAACCGGAACCTGGCCGATTTCCATGGCATTGCCTGGCTGCACGTCGACTTTCTTGCCCGCAACCACGCTATCGCCGGGGGCGAGCCGTTGCGGCGCAAGAATATAAGACTGCGTACCATCCGGATACGTGATCAACGCTATGAACGCGGAGCGATTGGGATCATATTCCAGACGCTCGACCGTCGCCACAGCATCCCACGTCCGTCGCTTGAAATCGACGATCCGGTACTTTTGCTTGTGACCGCCACCGATCCCGCGTGCAGTAACATGCCCCTTGTTGTTACGCCCGCCGGAACGGCTCTTGCCTTCCGTCAGCGCCTTGACCGGCTTGCCCTTATACAGGTTCGCACGGTCAACCAAAATCAAGCCACGGCGTGCCGGGCTGGTCGGGTTATAATGTTTCAATGCCATGGCGTCAGATACCCGTCGTCACGTCGATCGTCTGACCTTCGGCCAGCGTCACGATTGCCTTCTTGGCGTCCGAACGGCGATAGGGGCGACCCCGCCACCGCTTCGTTTTGCCCTTGCTTACCAGCGTGTTGACGTTTTCGACCTTGACGTCGAAAAGCGCTTCCACAGCCGCCTTTATTTCGGGCTTGGTGGCCGTCTTCGCCACCTCGAACACCACCTGATTATGTTCAGCGATCAGCGTCGCCTTTTCCGTGATGACAGGCTTCACCACCACATCGAAATGCCGCAGGTCAATCGCCTCTGCTGTTTTAGCCATTGAAGCGCGCCTCCAGGCTTTCGACCGCCGCGCGCGTCAGCACGAGATGGTCATGGTTGAGAATGTCATAAACATTCGCGCCGATAGCGGGCAAAACGTCCACCTTGTAAAGGTTACGGCTTGCGAGCGCGAAGTTCACATCGACAGCTGCGCCATCAATGAACAGACCAGTTTCGATGCCGAGCCCCTTCAGCGTTTCCTTCAACGTGCGAGTCTTCGCAGCTTCCAGCGCCAGATTATCCAGCACAACGAGCTTGCCTTCGGCGGCTTTCACGGAAAGCGCCGTCTTCAGTCCAAGTGCACGGATCTTTTTATTCAGACCGGGATCGAAATCACGAACGCGCGGGCCGTGCGCCTTGCCGCCGCCGACGAAGTTCGGGGCCGCACGATTGCCGTGCCGCGCCGTACCGCCGCCCTTTTGCCGGCCAAACTTCTTGCCCGTCCGCGCAACATCAGAACGCTCGCGCGCCGCTCGCGCGGTACCCCGCCTTTTCTCCAGTTGCCAGGTGACAACCCGGTGCAAAATGTCGGCACGCGCCGGCAATTCAAAAATGTCCGGGTTCAACTCGATCTCGCCCGCGTCTGTCGCAGCGAGGCTCTTCACTTGCACCTTCATTCCGCACCTTCCCCGACCGGAGCTTCAGCCTCCGGCGCAGCCGGCACATCATTGGCAGCTGACTTTATCGCTGCCGGATAGGGCGCATCCGCAGGGCGCGCACCTTTCACCGCATCAGCCACAAGCAACCACCCGCCCTTCGAGCCAGGCACCGAGCCCTTGACAAAAAGGAGATCACGATCCGCATCCGTCAGCACAATCTCCAGATTTTGCTGCGTACGGTTACGGTCGCCCATATGGCCGGCCATCTTTTTGTTCTTGAAAACCTTGCCGGGATCCTGACGCTGGCCGGTCGAGCCGTGCGAGCGGTGCGACACGGATACACCGTGCGAGGCATGCAAGCCCCCGAAGCCCCAACGCTTGATCACACCGGCAAAACCCTTGCCCTGCGTAGCCCCGGTAACATCAACCATCTGGCCCACAGTAAAATGGTTCGCCGAAAGCGTGGCGCCGACATCAACCAAGGCATCGTCGGCCACGCGAAATTCCGCAAGGATTGCCTTGGGTTCAACTTGCGCCTTGGCGAAATTGCCCCTTTCGGGCTTGGTCAAATTCTTTGCCTTGGCGGAACCCGATCCCAACTGCACCGCGACATACCCGTCACGCTCCACAGTCTTCTGGGCCACCACCTGGCAATTCTCGAGAGCCAGGACCGTAACGGGGACATGCACCCCGTCCTCACGGAACAGGCGGGTCATACCCACCTTCCTGGCGATCACGCCGGTTCGCATTCTTCTCTCCTCAGAGGCCCGATCGCATAAATACCCCGGGCTTGTCTCGCAGAGGCCCCCGGAAACCGGAGGCTTGTTAACACAGGGCTCAGCCCTGCAGTTTGATCTCGATGTCCACGCCCGCCGCCAGATCGAGCTTCATCAGCGCATCGACGGTTTGCGGGGTCGGCTTCACGATATCGAGAAGCCGTTTGTACGTACGAACCTCGAACTGCTCGCGCGATTTCTTGTCGACATGCGGCGAGCGGTTCACGGTGAACTTTTCAATTCGGGTCGGGAGCGGAATTGGCCCACGAACATCAGCTCCGGTACGTTTTGCCGTATCAGCTATCTCTCCCGTCGCCGTGTCCAGCACGCGGTGGTCGAAAGCCTTCAACCGGATACGGATATTCTGCGCTTCCATTTTCCAAACTCTCTCAGTGCGCGCACAGATAGCCCCTGTGCACCGAAATCCCGAACCTTACAGTTCAAAAAACAAGCCGCCTGACGGACCGACGAATCAGCCCGTCAGGCGGGAGGACCCTCTATACTACTTGGAGATCGACGCGACAACCCCTGCGCCGACAGTACGGCCACCTTCGCGAATAGCGAAGCGCAGGCCCTGGTCCATAGCGATAGGGGCGATCAGTTTCACGCCGATGGAGACATTGTCGCCCGGCATGACCATTTCGGTGCCTTCCGGCAGTTCTACCGTTCCCGTGACGTCGGTGGTGCGGAAATAGAATTGCGGACGATAGTTGGCGAAGAATGGCGTATGACGGCCACCCTCGTCCTTCGACAGAACATACACTTCCGCGGCAAAGTCGGTGTGTGGCGTGATCGAACCCGGCTTTGCCAGAACCTGACCGCGCTCGACATCTTCGCGCTTCGTCCCGCGCAGCAGCGCGCCGATGTTATCGCCGGCCTGCCCTTGATCGAGCAGCTTGCGGAACATTTCGACGCCTGTCACGACGGTCTTCACCGTATCCTTGATGCCGACGATCTCGACTTCTTCACCGACCTTCACAATGCCGGTTTCCACGCGACCGGTGACAACCGTACCACGGCCCGAGATCGAGAACACGTCTTCGATCGGCATCAAAAACGGCTTGTCGAGCGGACGCTCCGGCTGTGGAATGAATTCATCCACCGCCTTCATCAGTTCCAGCACGGCTTCCTTGCCAATCTCCGGATTCTTGTCTTCCAGGGCAGCCAGGGCCGAACCCTTGATGATCGGAATGTCATCGCCGGGGAAGTCATACTTGGACAGCAGTTCACGGATTTCCAGCTCAACGAGCTCAAGAATTTCCGGGTCGTCGACCTGGTCAACCTTGTTCATAAACACGACAAGCGCCGGCACGCCAACCTGACGCGCAAGCAGGATGTGCTCGCGGGTTTGCGGCATCGGACCGTCGCTGGCCGAAACGACCAGGATCGCGCCGTCCATTTGCGCGGCGCCCGTGATCATGTTCTTCACATAGTCCGCGTGGCCGGGGCAATCGACGTGGGCATAGTGCCGGTTTTCAGTCTCATACTCGACGTGGCTGGTCGAAATCGTGATGCCACGCTCCCGCTCTTCCGGCGCCTTGTCGATGTTCGCATAATCGACAAATGTCGCGCCGCCCGTTTCGGCCAGCGTCTTGGTAATCGCCGCCGTCAGGGACGTCTTGCCATGGTCCACATGACCGATGGTGCCGATATTGCAGTGCGGCTTGCTGCGCTCAAACTTCGCCTTCGCCATTTTGCTTCCTCTTGCGCTCTGATTGCTATGTTGACGTTATCGCAAAGCTCAGGCGAGCTTCGCCTTCACTTCTTCGGCCACATTGGCCGGCACTTCTTCATAGTGGCTGAATTGCATGGAATATTGCGCCCGCCCCTGGGTCATCGACCGCAGCTGGTTCACATACCCAAACATATTTGCCAGCGGAACTATGGCATCCACCACCTGGGCATTGCCACGGCTATCCGTGCCCTGAATCTGCCCGCGGCGTGAATTCAGGTCTCCGATCACATCGCCCATAAAGTCTTCCGGTGTCACCACCTCGACCTTCATGACCGGCTCCAGCAGCTTGATGCCGGCCTTTTGCGCAGCTTCACGCATGCCGCCACGACCGGTGATTTCGAACGCGAGCGCCGAGGAGTCGACGTCGTGATATGCGCCGTCATAGAGCGTTGCAGTGAAGTCGATGATCGGGAACCCGATGAGCGAGCCGGAGGCCGCCACTTCGCGGATACCCTTTTCAACCGATGGGATATATTCCCGCGGGACATTGCCGCCCTTGACTTCGTCAACGAAGATGATGCCCTGACCACGCTCGCCCGGCTCAACAGTGAACTTGATCCGGCCAAATTGCCCGGAACCGCCCGACTGCTTCTTGTGCGTGTAATCCACGTCCACCTTGCGGGCGAGGGACTCGCGGTATGCCACCTGCGGCGCGCCAACATTGGCCTCCACCTTGAACTCGCGACGCATACGATCGACGAGAACTTCCAGGTGAAGCTCCCCCATGCCCTTGATGATCGTCTGACCACTTTCCTGGTCGGACGTCACGCGGAACGACGGATCTTCCTGCGCCAGACGGTTGAGCGCAAGGCCCATTTTCTCCTGGTCCGCTTTCGTCTTCGGCTCTACCGCCACTTCGATAACCGGTTCGGGGAATTCCATGCGCTCCAGGATCACCGGCGCGTTGATGGCGCACAGCGTGTCACCGGTCGTCACTTCCTTCAGACCGACAAGCGCAACGATGTCTCCGGCATAAGCCTCCTTGATGTCCTCGCGATTGTTCGCATGCATCAACAACATGCGGCCGATTTTTTCGCGCTTGCCCTTTACGGAGTTCAGCACCGAAGACGCCGCCTCGAGTTTGCCCGAATAGATCCGCGCAAACGTCAGCGTTCCAACGAACGGGTCGGTCATCACCTTGAACGCCAGCGCCGACAATGGCGCGTCGTCGCTTGCTTCGCGGGTGACGGTCTCACCATTGAGGTCAACACCTTCGACCGCCGGAATGTCCAGCGGGCTGGGCAGATAATCCACCACGGCGTCGAGCAGCGGCTGCACGCCCTTGTTCTTGAACGACGAACCGGCCAGCACCGGAACGAAGTCGAACGCCAGCGTGCCCTTGCGGATCAGCGCTTTCAGCGTCGCGACGTCAGGCTCATTGCCTTCGAGATAGGCCTCCATTGCGGCGTCATCTTGCTCGACCGCAATTTCAATCAGCTCGGCACGATATGCCGCGGCCTCATCCTTCATATCTTCCGGAATGTCGCGATATTCAAACTTCGCACCCAGCGATTCATCGAGCCAGACGATGGCGCGATTTTCGACCAGATCGACAAGACCGATGAAGTCCGATTCCACGCCGATGGGCAGATACAATACCGCCGGACGCGCACCGAGACGATCCTTGATCATTTGCACGCAGCGTTTGAAATTCGCGCCGGTGCGGTCCATCTTGTTGACATAGCACATGCGCGGGACGCGATACTTGTCTGCCTGACGCCAGACAGTTTCGGATTGCGGCTCTACGCCGGCAACGCCATCGAAAGCCGTGATCGCGCCGTCTAGCACCCGTAGACTGCGCTCTACCTCGATGGTGAAATCGACGTGACCGGGAGTATCAATGATGTTGATCCGGTGGTCGTTCCAGAAGCAGGTCGTCGCGGCGGATGTGATCGTGATACCGCGCTCCTGCTCCTGCTCCATCCAGTCCATCGTGGCGGTTCCCTCATGGGTCTCGCCAATCTTGTAGTTCTTGCCGGTATAAAAAAGGATCCGCTCGGTCGTAGTCGTCTTGCCGGCATCAATGTGCGCCATGATGCCGATGTTGCGATATTTTTCGAGCGGGTGGGCGCGAGACATGGGATACTCCAGAAAAAGAAGTCGGCGGAACTACCAGCGGTAATGCGAGAAAGCGCGGTTGGCTTCGGCCATCTTATGCGTGTCCTCACGCTTCTTGACGGCGGAACCGCGATTATTGGATGCCTCAATCAGTTCAGCCGACAATCGGGCAGACATGGTCTTTTCCGGACGGTTGCGGGCAGCGGTGATCAGCCAGCGAATAGCCAGCGCCTGCGCACGCTCGGGGCGCACCTCTACCGGCACCTGATAGGTAGCGCCGCCAACCCGGCGCGAACGCACCTCGACCAGCGGACGGACATTGGAAAGCGCATCATGAAACACGCCAATGGGATCACGCTTGGCACGCGTTTCAACCGTATCGAGTGCCGAATAGACGATGGACTCGGCCACCGACTTCTTGCCCTCATACATGACGAGGTTCATGAATTTGGTCAGCACCTGATCGCCAAAACGGGGATCGGGCAGAATTTCGCGCTTTTCCGGACGACGACGACGGGACATCTGCTAAATCCTTACTTCGGACGCTTGGCGCCGTATTTCGAACGGCTTTGCTTACGGTTCTTCACGCCTTGTGTATCGAGCACACCGCGCAGCACATGGTACCGTACGCCGGGCAAGTCCTTCACGCGGCCGCCACGAATCAACACCACCGAGTGTTCTTGCAAGTTATGGCCCTCGCCGGGGATATAGCCGATGACTTCAAAGCCATTCGTAAGCCGGATTTTCGCAACTTTCCGCAAAGCCGAGTTCGGCTTCTTCGGCGTCGTGGTATAAACGCGGGTGCACACGCCACGCTTTTGCGGGCACGCCTCCATCGCGGGGACCTTGTTGCGCGCTTTTTGCGGTTCGCGCCCCTTGCGAATCAGCTGGTTGATTGTGGGCATAAACTTGTTCGATTCTTCCTGCTCTTCGACCCGATAACACCTGTTGCCACCGGTTCTACTCCAGATCCGGATCGCCTTTGACAGCGTAAGCGCCTGCGGCGTCGTTTCCGATGCCTCATGCGCACGATCCGGTCTGTCGTTCCAGACTCTTCCAGCGAAACGGGCGCGACCAACGGCCCCTGTCCCATTCGAAGGAAGCGCGGCCTTTATCCCTCTTCGACGTCAACGTCAACCGGCAACGCCAGCCTTCGCGCGATATCCATGCGGTTGCCGAAGAAGAGAAATGATGGTCAGCCAATAATTCCGTGGCAATGCTTGTATTTCTTGCCGGAGCCGCACGGACATTCATGGTTGCGGCCAACGGTTTTAATCCAGCTTTCCGGATCTTCAGGTTGAAAGTCCGGGCCATAACGGTCAGCTAGCGCGCGGGCCGACTCCATCTCATCCGATGATAGCAGGTCGCCCATCGCGAAGAATCCCGGGGCCTGCGTTTCCCCTTCCCCGAAATGCGCGTAGGCCGGCGCCGGCGCGCCAGCGTCCAGTTTCAGGAAATCGGGCATTTCGGGCAGTTCAAACGCCGGAACCTCGGGCATGCGGAATTCCGCGAACGCCAGCATGCGGGTCACATCCTCACGCACGTTTTTCAGCATCCGCTCGAAAAGATGAAATGCCTCGGCCTTATATTCATTGATCGGCTGCTTCTGGGCATAAGCGCGCAAATGCACGACCTGCCGCAGGGCATCCAGGGTCGCCAGATGCTCCTTCCAATAATGATCCAGCGATTGCAGCAGGAAATTCTTTTCCATCTGCACCCAGGTTTCCGGCGCGACGCCTTCACTCTTCCGAGCCATCTTCTCATCGAGCAAATTGTTCAATCGCTCTTCGAAGATACTCTGATCGACGGCGTCTTCCCTCACCCATTCGTCAAAGGGAATGTCGAGATTCAGAAGTGTGCGGGCACCTTCTGTCATCGCCTCGATATTCCATTGTTCCGGATAGCTTCCCGGCGGGGCATTCTGCTCGATCAGGGACGCAACAGTGTCCCGACGGAACTCGAGTACAAGATCAGAAAGCTTCTCCGCGTCCATGATGTCAGCGCGCTGCTCGTATACGACCTTGCGCTGGTCGTTCATGACATCATCATATTGCAGCAACTGCTTGCGGATATCGTAGTTGCGTGCCTCGACTTTCTTTTGCGCCGTCTCGATGGCCTTGGAAATCCATGGGTGGACGATTGCCTCGCCCTCTTCCAGGCCGGATTTCATCACACGATGCAGCATGTTTTGCTGACCGAAGACACGCAGCAGATCATCATCCAGCGACAGGTAAAAGCGGCTCAGGCCCGGATCGCCCTGACGACCCGACCGGCCGCGCAACTGGTTATCGATACGCCGGCTTTCATGACGCTCGGTGCCCAGAACAAAGAGCCCGCCCGCCTCGCGCACCTTCTCGCGTTCAGCCTGCACCTTTTCCTTGATTTCGGCGATACGGCGCTCGCGCTCCGGCCCCTCGGGCACGCCGGCAAGTTCGTCCTCGACGCGGAATTCAACATTGCCGCCCAACTGGATATCCGTGCCCCGGCCGGCCATGTTGGTGGCAATCGTTACCGCGCCCAGACGGCCAGCCTGGGCGACGATACGCGCTTCCTGTTCATGGTAGCGGGCATTCAGCACCGAATGGGCAACACCCTCGGCCTTCAGAAACTCGGAGAGCGTCTCGGACTTCTCGATAGAAACTGTGCCAACAAGTACCGGCTGGCCACGCTCGGATGCATCCTTGATCGTCTTGACGATTGCCGCGAACTTGTCGGCTTCATTCTTGTAGAATTCGTCCTGATCGTCCTGGCGCTGCACCGGCAGATTGGTGGGAATCACCACCGTATTCAGCTTGTAGATGTCGTAGAATTCGCCTGCTTCGGTTTCGGCTGTCCCGGTCATGCCCGAAAGTTTCGGATACAGGCGGAAATAATTCTGGAAGGTAATCGACGCGAGCGTCTGATTCTCCGGCTGGATTTCGACGCCTTCCTTGGCCTCCACCGCCTGGTGCAGACCTTCGGACCATCGCCGTCCGTCCATCATGCGTCCGGTAAACTCATCGATAATGACGACCTTGCCATCGCGGACAATATAATCGGTATCGCGGCGAAACATCACATTGGCGCGCAGCGCCTGGTTCACATGATGAACAACCTGCGTATTCTCGAAATCGTAAAGGTTATCACCCTCCAGCAGCCCGGCATCCTCCAGCGCCCGTTCGATAAATTCCGTGCCTTCCTCGGTCAGCATGACCGATTTGGCCTTGTCATCTTTTTCATAATGCGGCGGCTGCAAGGTCTTCACGATCTTGTCCACCACCAGGTAAAGTTCGGTTTTATCGTCTGTCGGACCTGAAATAATCAGCGGCGTCCGTGCCTCATCGATCAGGATAGAGTCGACTTCATCGATAATGGCATGGGCGAATTTCCGCTGCACCATCTGGGCACGGTCGTATTTCATATTATCGCGCAGATAGTCGAAGCCGAATTCATTATTGGTGCCGTAGGTGATATCGGCGGCATAAGCTTCTTTACGCTGCCCGTCATGCAGATTGGGCACGATCACCCCGACGGTCAGGCCGAGGAAGCGATATAATTGCCCCATCCAGTCGGAGTCGCGCCGCGCCAGATAATCATTCACCGTCACCACATGCACGCCGGTCCCCGGCAACGCATTGAGATAGGTCGGCAGCGTCGCCACCAGCGTCTTGCCCTCGCCCGTCCGCATCTCGGCAATTTCGCCGCGGTGCAGCACAATGCCGCCGACCAACTGCGTATCGAAATGCCGCATGCCCAGCACCCGGCGCGCGCCTTCCCGCACGGTTGCGAACGCTTCGGGCAGCAATTTGTCGAGCTTTTCGCCGTTGCCAAGACGTTCACGGAAAATGCGGGTTTGATCCTGCAACTCCGCATCCGTCATGGCTTCGAAGCGCGGTTCGAGCGCGTTGATCTCCCGGACGATCGGATGCAGCGATTTTACATATCGGTCGTTGGAAGAGCCGAAAATCGCCTTGGCGATCTTACCTAGCATGGAATGCCTTCACGAACTGGGGGCCAGACAGCGATGAAACTGCCCAACAGATGCATGGCGAGATAAGGGCCGTACTTTCCTTAGTCAACGCACGACCATGTTCAAAACAGCCCAGTGCAGGTGCGAAACCCGGCATTTCAGGCGAGCGCCGCCTTCACCCGCGCCTTCAAATCGGCTTCCGGTCGCGCGCCATAATGTTCGATAACTTCGGCTGCGGCCACCGTTCCCATCACCGCGCATTCACGCAGTGGCCGTTCTTTTGCATAACCGGCCAGGAAGCCCGCCGCGAATAGATCACCCGCGCCCGTCGTATCGAGAACCCGCGCCGGCGCCGCTGCCGGAATGGCGATGCGCTCGTCACCTTTCACGACCACCGCGCCCTTTTCCGAACGGGTAATGATGGCCAGCGGGGCGCGTGCAGCGATCGCGGAAATCGCCGCGTCCGTATCATCCGTGCGGAACAGCGATTTCGCCTCATTCTCATTGGCGAACACCAGATCGACGCCGTTGCCCAGCAGGCCGAGAAATTCGTCCCGATGTCCCTCCACACAAAATACATCGGAAAGCGTCAGCGCCACCTGGCGTCCGGCGCCATGGGAGATTTCACCGGCCCGCCGCAACGCAGCGATCTGCTCCGGCAGGTCCCAGACATAGCCCTCGAAATAGCAGATGCGCGCCGCTTTCACCATGTCTGCATTGATGTCCGCCGCCGACAATTGCGCATTGACACCGAGGCAGGTCGTCATGGTCCGCTGTGCGTCCGGCGTTACCACGATCAGACATTGCCCCGTCGGCAATTTACCCGGAGCGGCCGGCGTCTGATAATCGACGCCCACGGCGCGGATGTCGTGGCGGAATACTTCCCCCAGCTGATCGTCCGCTACCCGCCCGATGAATGCCGCGCTGCCACCAAGCGCTGCCACGCCCGCAACCGTATTGGCCGCCGACCCGCCCGAGCTTTCCCGGCCCGGCCCCATGTGGCTGTAAAGCGCGGTCGCGTCATCCGCCGAAACCAGCCGCATCGAGCCTTTCGGAATCGCCAGGCGCTCCAGAAACGCCTCGTCGTGGCTGGCGATCACATCGACAATGGCATTGCCAATCGCCAGCACATCATATTCACGCGCCATAAACCGCACCCCTTTCAATCAGCGCCGGCTAGCATCTGACGGCCCGGGATGCCAGAGGCAGATGCATCCAAGTACCAGAGGTCAACCTATGTCGACGAGCCCTGCCCTCCAGGCTTCACCACCCCGGCGAACCACCCTGCTCTGGGCCAGCCTGCTTCTGCTGCTGGCCGGCTGCGCCCCGACTGCGCCCGCGCCGCAAGCTCCCGCGCCGCCGCTTGTTACTCCCATCGCCGGTCTGGAGAAGCTGATGGGCCAAAGCCCCGAAGCGGCGCTCAGGCTGCTCGGGACGCCAGGGCTGGATCGGCGCGAAGGTTTATCGCGGCAATTGCAGTTCGCCGGCGCCTGTATTCTCGATATTTTCTACTATCCCCGGCCGCCGGCGGGGCTGGTCGCCACCTATGCGGACGCCCGGCTTCCCGATGGCCGTGAAATAACCGCCGGACAGTGTCTCAATACGCTGTTACGCGCCAAATAATATGCCCACCGCCCGACCCCACAACTCCGGCGACGCCGCGCCCAGCAGGCCGGTTCCGGGCACGTCGATGCGATAATCCGAGCCATCGGGGCGTGCGACCTTGCCGCCAGCCTCGCTAACAAACAAAGCGCCCGGCACATGGTCCCACGGGCAGGTGCGCTCGAACAGCGCCACATCGTTGGTACCCAGCACCAGACGCGGATATTGTTCCCCGGCGCAAAACGGAATGCGGGTGAGGTGCAAGCGCCCATCCGCCCGCGCGCGAATGTCCGTGCGACGTTCGGGGCCGATGAACTTCAGCGAAATCGCCGCCACGGGCAGAGGTTCACCAGTCGTTTTCGCCACGACCCGTGTGTCGTCGATAAATGCGCCCTGGCCGCGCGCGGCATGACACATGCGGCCCGATTGCGGATCGAGTATCCAGCCAGCCTCGGTTACACCATTCACCGCCAGCCCGATCATGACGGCGAACGGCCCATGACCGGCGGCAAAATTATTGGTGCCATCCAGCGGATCCACCGTCCATACTGCGCCCTCGCCAGGCTCGCCAATGCTGCCGGGGTCGTGCGCTTCCGCCTCCTCTCCCAGCACGCGCGAATCTGGCAAAAGCGCCAACAGCCCGGCGGTCAGCAAATCCTCGCTTTCATGGTCGGCAATGGTGACAAAATCGCCGGGCGTTTTCTCGTGCCGCTGATCCGCCTTCAACTGGCCAAAACGCGGCAGAATGATCTCAGCGGCGGCGCGGCGCATCAGCGCCGATACCGCCGGATGCAAGCTGTGCATCAACTGCGATAATCGGCGTTGATCGAAATATAGCCATGCGTCAGATCGCACGTCCACATGATCGCCCGGCCGTCGCCCAGCCCTATATCTACCGAAATATCAACGTCCTGCCCGGCCAGATGGCGTGTCACCGGCGCTTCATCATAATCAGGCACGACAGCGCCACGCGCCGCAACTTCCACGCCGCCAAAACGGATGGACAGCAAATCGCGTTCCGCCGGCTCGCCGGCCTTGCCCACGGCCATCACCACCCGCCCCCAATTGGCGTCGCCGCCAGCGATGGCGGTTTTCACCAGCGGAGAATTGGCGATGGAACGGGCGATTTGCTGCGCTGATTCATCCGACACCGCGCCCGAAACCCGCACCTCGATAAAGCGCGATGCACCCTCGCCATCGCGCACCACCAGTTGCGCCAGTTCGCGGCACAGGTCAGCCAGCGCCGCCGCGAACGCATCCGCGCCGCTGCTGTCCGGCGTTTGCAATTCCGCATTACCCGCCGCACCCGTCGCGAACGCCAGCACCGTGTCGGATGTAGATGTATCCCCATCCACCGTGATGCAGGAAAAGCTGCGCCTGTTCGCGGATTCCAGTATCTGTTGCAATAACGGCGCGGACACTTTCGCATCCGTCACGATAAAGCCCAGCATCGTCGCCATATCGGGCGCGATCATGCCAGAGCCCTTGATAAAACCGACGAGCTTCACCCGCGTGCTGCCGATCATCGCTTCCCGCACCGCCGCCTTCGGAAACGTATCGGTGGTGCCAATGGCCTTCGTCACGTCCAGCCAGGATGCGCTGCCCAGCCGTGCATGGGCGAGCCGCACGCCCTCGCACGCCTTGTCTGTGGGCAGCGGGACGCCGATCACGCCAGTGGACGCCGTGAAAATCTCGTTGGGAGCGCAATCCAGTAACCGCGCTGCTTCAGCCACCTGTATCGCATTGGCCTCTGCGCCGCGCAGGCCGGTGAAAGCGTTACTGTTCCCGGCATTCACCACCAGGCCGCGCGCCGTGCCGCCAGGCAGGGCTTGCCGGCAATGCAATACTTCCGGCGACGGGCATTTCGAGCGGGTGGTGACGCCCGCAACCGTCGTGCCGGGTGCGAACGCCAGCATGGTGACATCGGCACGAACCCAGTCTTTATATCCGGCATTGGCCGTCGCGCGGGTTACGCCCGCAACTTCCGGCAGATCAGGAAAGGCACGGGCAAGGGGTGAGATTTCCATAGTGCCGCGTCAATAGCGATTTCCCGGCGCCACCGCCACGATTATCACGCAGGGCCCCACAGCGGGTTGCGCGGCAGAAATCGCCAGCTTGCGCCACCGCGGCGGATTTCAAGGGCGTCCGGCCGTTCCAGAATGGCCAGTCGCCGCTCTTCTCCGTCGATTGTCGCCATCCATGCTGAATCGCCCGAATATCGCAGATCGGGATTGAGCGCGTCCCCGCCGTTGATCCGGACCGAACCATCTTCCGCCACCGCCGTTCGATACGCCCGTCCGTCCTGGGTATAGAGCGCGCCGTGCTGCACATACGGCAGATTGAGTCGGAAAGGCCGCGTGAAACCACGACAATCCGTGGCCGGCGCACTGCGGCGGGCCAACAGGCTGGCAGCCACCGCCACTGGCCAGTCTGCGTCGGCCACGGGTGCGAGCAGGGTCTCCACTTCCGATTCGGTCAGGCCGGCATGCAGATCGCTGGTGCGAAATGCAGGGCGATTGACAAGCCGCGCCAGAAAACCGCGATTGGTCGGCACGCCTTCCGCAATCGTCGCATCCAGAGCCTGCACCAGGTTGTCGATCGCCTCCTCCCGCGTCGCGGCATGCGAAACGAGGCCGGCCAGCGGACCTTCCACCCTGTCCCCCGCGGCCAGTCCATGTTCAACCCTCACATCATCCGGCAGTTCAAACGCCTGCAATACGCCAGCGCCACCGCTGATATCCGCGCGTAATTGCGCCATGATCGCCACACCATGACATTCAACGGCGTCCTGCATCAGCGGCAGCATCTCACCGCGCGCCACGCGAAGCTGCCACTCTACCAGATCGAGCCCGGTCACCGCTTCAGTGACAGCATGGTCCATCTGCAAACGGGTGCGCATCTCCTGGAAATAAAAGTGCGGATCGCCCTCTTCGTCCAGATCTTCAGTGTCGAGAACAAACTCCACTGTGCCGGCATTACTATATTCCACAGCCATGCCGGCCGTGACCGCAGCAATGCCCAGAATATGCCGCAACCGCTCCGACAATCCCGGTGCCGGCGTTTCCGTCACCAGCTTGGCGTGATGATGCCGCACAGACACTTCCCGCTCGAACAGGTGCAGCATATTGCCGTGACCGTCCCCGAAAATCTGTACCTCGATATGGCGTGACCGTGCGATCAGCTTTTCCAGCATCACGCCATCATTGCCGAATGCCGTCTGGGCCTCACGCTTGGCGGCCAGCATGGCTTCGGCAAATTCCCCCTTATGGTGGACGGCGCGCACGCCCTGGCTGCTATCGTCGACACCCGCGACGGCCTTTACCACCAGCGGATAGCCCACCAGTTCCGCCATGCGCTCCAGCCGCGCCAGCCCCTGATCTTCACCATGATAGCCAGGCGCAACCGGTATCCCCACGGCCTTCATCCGTGTCTTGGCGGTGTCCTTCAACCGCATGGCGCGGATCGCCTCCACCGACGGCCCGACAAAAATCAGCCCCGCAGCGCGCACCTTCCCGGCGAAGTCCGCGTCCGTCGCGAAGGGGCCAGCGCCCGGATGAATCGCATCCGCACCGCATTCCTGCGCCGCCGCCAATACCGCATCAGCGGTCAAATCCGCGCGAATGACGGTGTCGGCGAGGCGCGCATGGATACTGTCGTCGATCTGCACGGCGACAGTCGCAATTCCCATGCGCTGCGCGGTGCGGATGATCCGGCACGCGGTCTCGCCCTGATCGGCAATCAACAATTTTTTCATATATTTGCCCGGTTATATATCAGGTTGAGGCACAAGGCGATGACTGTGCGGGAATCTTCCGGCGCAATCACGCCGTCGGCATCGGCGTCCACTCCTGTCCAGCGCCAGAGAAAATCCGGGGCAAAGGCACGACTGCACAGCAAATCCCCGTCGCCACCCATGCTGATCACGATTTTCGGCACCGGCGCAGTGGCGATGCCTGCCGCCAGCGTGACGTCCGGATCGCCGCAGCCGCCATCCCGCTGCAGCAGCAATAACGGAAAGTCCCGCGCCCGGCACAGGCCCACGAAATCCACAGCCGCGCGCGCTGCATCGCCAAACGGGGCGCCATGGGCAGCGATAATGCCCACACGTATCCCCTCAATCCGCCCAAAGCCGCAGAGCAACGCGTAGCCGGCATGGGGCCGGAACGGGTCGAATGCGCCATCATCGACGATATGCGCCACAATATCCGGTAAGGCCGCCAGATCTTCGACCCCCTCTGCCCGTGGTGGCAGAAATGGTACATGGGCAACTGCGGGAGGCTCGGGCAAGGTAGCGACGGCACGGCGCAGCAATTCCAGCGCATGGCCTTCATCGACGGCAACACGGTCGCCGCCCGCGCCCTCACCGACCACAATCTGTTGATCCATGATGCCAGGGGCCGCGCCCGACATCACAGCGGCCATCTGCGCAAGGCCATCCGCAGACATATGGGCCTGAAAATAAAAACTCCGTCCGAGACGCGCCGGCGGGCTGGAATCCACCAGCCACAGGCACGGCAGACGATTTTCGGCGGCAATCGCCTGGGCGCGCACGGTTTTCCCCTCGTCCGCGTCACCCGGCGCGTCGGCCAGGATCATCACCAGACGCCCCTCCACCTGGCCAATACCGGTAACCGGCCAGGCTTCGTTGAATTGCCCGATCTCCAGAAAGGCGGTTCCGGGGTCGAGCAGCCGTTCCACCCGTTCGCGCGGCGACAGCGCCTCCGCACGCACTGGCTCCGGCAGTTTCGCCGCAATCCGCGCCGCCCGCGTCCGTACATCTTCGACATTGGCATCTGATGACGCCACAATTTCGGTTACACCCATAAATGCGGACATTAAGGGCGAAAAGGCCCACGCGAAAGCCGCATCTGGCCAATCGCCCCGCTTCTGCGACAGAAGCGGATGCAATGGCCACCGCACTTGCGTTCGCCCGCCATACCGGATATTGGCCCCGCCTTTCAGGTCCGGTCGGAAACCGGCCCGCGCAAACGAAAGCAATGGCGATGAAGCAAGGCATTCACCCCGAATATCACACCATCAAGGTGCAGATGACCGACGGCACCGTGTTCGAAACGCGCTCCACCTGGGGCAAGGAAGGCGACACATTGGCGCTCGACATCGACCCGAAAAGTCATCCGGCATGGACGGGCGGCGCTGCCCGGCTTTCCGATGGCGGACGCGTGGCGCGCTTCAACAAGCGTTTCGCCGGCGTCTCGGGCATCGCCAAAAAGTAGGTCAGATTACGCGAAGCGGCGATTCAGATGGACCCCGCTTCGCCTCTTGCCATCCTCACCGCCGCCGAAATGCGCGCGGCGGAAGCAGCCTGGTTTGCTGCCAGCCACAGCAGTTATGCGCTGATGGAGACGGCGGCGGCGGCCGTCGCCGGTATCGCACGCACCGTGGTTGCGCCCGCATCGCGAATTCTCGTCCTGGCGGGTCCGGGCAATAATGGCGGCGACGGCTATGTTACCGCGCGGCTGCTTGCCGAGGGTGGGTATCATGTCACCGTCGCGGCAATGATCGCGCTTGAAAATCTGCAGGGCGATGCCGCCCGTGCCGCCAGAAGCTGGACCGGTGAAACCATTGCGTTGGCCACCGCGCAGCCTGAATCCTTTGATCTTGTTATCGACGCCCTGTTCGGTATCGGCCTCGTGCGGCCCCTGGCCGGCGATGCAGCGAAGATCGTCGCCCGCTGCAACGCATGTCCGACGCCGGTGCTTGCGATCGACATGCCATCGGGCGTCGATTCCGATACGGGCGCAATTCTCGGCATCGCCATTCACGCCGAAAAAACCGTCAGCTTCCACACCGCCAAACCCGGGCATCTGCTCGTACCAGGGCGCGATTATTGTGGCGAACTGATCGTCGCTGACATCGGTCTGCCATCCACACCCACCATCCTGGTCCGCAATACTCCTCCGCTCTGGCGCGCCGAATTTCCCGTCCCCGGGGCCGAAACGCACAAATATGCGCGCGGCGGTGCGATCATCTGGTCTGGCGGCGAATTGCATACTGGTGCTGCGCGGCTGACCGCCCGGGCGGCGCTGCGGACAGGGGCCGGGGCAGTAACACTCGCCGGCGCCGCTGCCGCTTTAAGGATTCATGCCGCCCACGAGTCCGCAATCATGCTGGCAGAAGCCGATGCCCATACGGCAGCCGGGCTTTTCTCCGCAGCCAAATGCGCCGCGATTTGCGTAGGACCCGGCGCAGGCGTGGAAACCGCCCATGTTATCGCCCGAACTGCGCTGCAATCCGGCAAGCCGCTGGTGCTCGATGCCGATGCGCTGACCGCGTTCACCAAAGACGTACCTGCTCTCGCAGGCGCTATAGCGGATCACCCCCGGCCGGTCGTGCTGACGCCACACGCAGGGGAATTCGCCCGATTGTTCCCTGAGCTTTCCGGTTCAAAGGTAGAACGCGCCCGCGCCGCCGCCCGTGAAACCGGCGCTGTCATGGTGCTGAAAGGCGCGGATACGGTCATCGCCGCACCCGATGGCCGCGCAGCCATCAACAGCAATGCGCCCCCCTGGCTGGCGACCGCCGGTTCGGGCGATACGCTGGCCGGTTTCATTACCGGGCTTCTGGCGCAGGGAATGGACGGTTTTCACGCCGCCGCCGCCAGCGTCTGGCTGCATGGCGCAATCGGCGCGGCGCTGGGTATTGGCCTTACCGCCGACGACCTCGCCGGGCCGGAAATGCGTGCCATCCTCGCCGGGCTTATCGCCAATAATTATTCGCCGCCGCCACCGTCTGAAAGTGGATGGCGATAACCTGCGACGATGCGATGAGCTGCGCGCTGTCGTGATCATATTCCGGGCGCAGCTGTTCGCGCACCTCTGCCGAGGGCTGGGTCAGTTTGACGCCCAGACGCGCCAATTTGGTGGCAAGCTCAAAGCCTTCCTGCGGCGTCGCTGTTTCAAGCGTCGGAAGCCAGCACTCCGTCATGGAAAATATCCTTGTCCAAATCCCGCCTGATGCCAGCATATGCGGGGACATGCCGATGGGCAACACCACCGATCAGGAACATGGCCGAAAAGGGGGAATTTTGCCGCGACTCCATTTCAGATACGGGCCGCCGGATCGACTTGTAACGCTGCAGCCGGCATATTTCGCGCTCGTCATGGCGACGGGTATAGTCGCCATCGCCGCTGATGCGCATGCTGTGCCATGGCTGCCGACCGTGCTGTTCTGGCTCAATGCGGCGCAGTTCATCGGGTTGTTGCTGCTGACCGTGGCTCGACTTTTACGTTATCCGCAAGCCGTGCTGGCCGATATCCGTAATCCCGGACGCGGCATCGGATTTCTTACGATTGTCGCGGCGTTTGCCGTATTAGGCACCCAACTGGTAACGCAAATGCAGGCGTTCCGGCTTGCCCTCCTCTGCTGCTATATTGCTGCTATATTGCTCCCCTTCCTGTTCTACGGTTTGTTTGCGGCGGTGCTCCTGCAACGCAAACGCAGCAAGCCGCCATTCTTCAAAAGCATCGGCGGCGGCTGGCTGGTCAGTGTTGTTGCGATCCAGTCTGTCGCCACGCTCATCACGCTGCTGCCGGGCGTCCCTCTTGCCCTTCCGCCCCTCTGGCATTTCGCGGCGCTTGTTCTGTGGCTGGCCGGAGGGGCGCTCTATCTGGGGCTTATTACCCTGATTTTATGGAGATATGTGTTTTTGCCGCTGACGCCGGAAGATCTCGCGCCGACCGACTGGATCTGCATGGGCGCTGCGGCCATCACGGCCCTCACCGGAACCCTGTTGGCGCAGCATGGGGCCTTACCCACCGGTCTCGCCTCATTCGTTACCGGATGGACGCTGTTTTACTGGTCCGTCGCCACATTGTGGATTCCGTTCCTGCTTTGCCTGGGCTTTTGGCGCTATCTGATCCGGGGCACGCCAATCAGCTATAGCCCGCTTTACTGGGGCGCGGTCTTTCCGCTCGGCATGTATTCGATTTGCACCTGGCGTCTGGCCATACTGATCGACGCGCCATTTCTGCAGGCATTATCCGGTTTGTTCATGGTTTTAGCCGTAGCCGCATGGGCCGCCACATCCCTCGGCTTCCTGGGCAGCCGCCTGTGCGAACATCTTGACCTGTCCTGATATTGGTGAAACGGTCGCAATATTTCGATACAGGTATCCTGCGTACATAATTATCATGACGCGGAAGGGGAATGATGGGTGAATATCGGAAGTTGTGGTGGACGCTTATTGCCGTCCTCACCATAACATTTGCGATTCTCGGCTTTTCCGGCGTGGAGATTTATCGTCAGGCGCCCCCGATTCCTGAACGGGTCGTGTCGGCTTCCGGCGAACTGTTGATGACCGACGCGGATATTCTCGACGGCCAAACGGCGTGGCAAAGCACCGGCGGCATGCAGCTCGGTTCGATCTGGGGCCACGGCGCGTATCAAGCACCCGACTGGTCGGCGGATTGGCTGCATCGGGAACTGACGGCCTGGCTCGATCTCGCGGCGCGAGACGAATATGGCAAGCCATTCGCTGAAATCAGCGCCGACGAACAGGCGCGCCTCACCTATCTGCTCAAACTGGAATATCGCAAGAATACCTACGATTCCGACACGAAAACCGTCACCGTAACCGACCGTCGGGCGCAGGCCATGGCTGAAACCGGCGCCTATTATCAGCGCCTCTATGGCAATGATCCAGAACTGCGCCAGAAACGCGACAATTACGCGATGAAGGAAAATACGCTCCCCAGTGCGGAGCGACGGGCCGATCTGGCCGATTTCTTCTTCTGGACGGCGTGGGCGTCTGCCACTGAGCGTCCGGATTATCATGCCACCTACACCAACAACTGGCCGCCCGAACCGCTGATCGATAACCATCCGACCGCCGAAAACATCATGTGGTCGCTGGCGTGCGTCATCATCCTGATCGCCGGGCTTGGCGCGCTGATCTGGGGCTGGGCGTTCCTGCGCAGCCACGAGCCGGACCCGAAAGCCCCGGCCAAAGATCCGGTGCTGGCAATCGGCATGACACCTTCTCAAAAGGCGCTGGGGAAATATCTGTTCGTCGTAATGGCGCTGTTTGTTTTCCAGGTGTTTATCGGCGGTTTCACGGCCCATTACACCATCGAGGGCCAGGCTTTTTACGGCATCAATGTGTCGGACTGGTTCCCCTATGCGCTCAGCCGCACCTGGCACATCCAGAGCGCGATTTTATGGATCGCCACCGCATTTCTGGCCGCCGGGCTGTTTCTGGGGCCGCTCATCAATGGTGGCAAAGACCCGAAATATCAACTGGTTGGCACCAACCTGTTGTTCGGTGCACTATTGGTTGTTGTGATCGGTTCCTTTGCCGGCAATTTCTTTGCCATCGCCCAGATCATGCCGCCAAAGCTTAACTTCTGGTTCGGGCACCAGGGCTATGAATATCTCGACCTTGGCCGGTTCTGGCAGATTGCCCTTTTCCTTGGCATTACATTCTGGCTGGTGCTGATGCTGCGCGCGATGGTGCCGGCAATGCGCAAGGGCGGAGACAAAAACCTTGTCGCCCTGCTCTGCGTTTCAGTCGTCGCCATCGGCTTGTTCTATGGTTCCGGCCTGTTCTATGGCGAACGCACCCACATCAGCATCATGGAATATTGGCGCTGGTGGGTCGTGCATTTGTGGGTAGAGGGCATTTTCGAGGTGTTCGCCACTACCGCCCTTGCCTTCATCTTCGCGTCGCTGGGCCTGGTATCCCGGCGCATCGCCACGGCGGCGGCGCTGGCGTCGGCCTCGCTATTCCTCGTCGGCGGCATCCCGGGCACTTTTCACCATCTGTATTTCTCCGGCACACCCACATCGGTGATGGCGATTGGCGCGGCGTTCAGCGCGCTGGAGGTCGTGCCACTGATCGTGCTCGGCTATGAAGCGTGGGAGCATTGGAGCTACCGTGAACGTGCGCCGTGGATGAATATGTTGAAATGGCCGCTGATGTGCTTCGTCGCCGTAGCCTTCTGGAATATGCTGGGAGCCGGTGTTTTCGGCTTCATGATCAATACACCGGTCGCGCTTTTCTACCTGCAGGGGCTGAATACCACCGCGGTCCATGCCCATTCGGCGCTATTCGGTGTTTATGGTTTCCTGTCGCTCGGCTTTGTATTGCTGATCTTGCGTTATATTCGCCCCGGACTTCGCTTCAACGAAGGTCTGATGAAGGTCGGTTTCTGGGGCTTGAATGCCGGGCTGGTGCTGATGGTCTTTACCAGCCTGCTGCCGGTTGGCCTGTTCCAGTTCGAGGCCAGTACCAGCGTCGGCATGTGGTACGCGCGCAGCGATGACTTCCTGCAACAACCCTTCCTCGAAACGTTGCGCTGGATTCGCACTTTCGGCGATGTCGTGTTTATCGTCGGCGCAGTCGCCATCGCCTGGCAGGTGGTGGTCCTCGGCCTGTGGCGTCAGGGCGCCCGACACGACACGCCGGCGCGCGTACTGGAAATGGCGGATTAACCCGATGGCGCGCCCGCAATTGCCCGGGAGTCGCGGCGGGTCCTTCGTGCCGTTCCAGGGCGGTTTCCGGCTGCTGTTCCTCGGCGGTGCTTTATGGGCTCTGGTCGTGCTGCTGTTATGGCTCGGCGCGCTGATGGGCACGATCACCCTGCCCTCCGCCATGCCCGCGCTCGCCTGGCACCAGCACGAGATGCTGTTCGGTTATCTCGGTGCGATTATCGCCGGTTTCCTGACGGCGGCAGTACCCAACTGGACTCAGAGACCAGTGGCAACAGGCGGAAAAGTTACGGTATTCGTGCTGCTATGGCTGGCGGCGCGGCTGGCGATCCTGTTTTCGGCCTGGATTCCGCCGGTCATCGGCGCTGTGCTCGATGTCGGCTTTTTGCTGCTGTTGTTTGCTTATGTTACCGGCGAAATATTTGCTGCCGATAATGATCGGAACAAGCTCATACCGCTGGTATTGCTATTGTTCGCCATCGCCAATGGGCTCGACCATGCCGGCGCAATGGGTCTGCTGGCGGACCCGGCGATTGGTATGCGGGGCGGTTTCGCGCTGATCCTGTTGCTGATCGCCATCATCGGCGGCCGCATCGTGCCTGCGTTCACGCGTAACTGGCTGACCCGCCAGGAGCCGGGCGGATCGATGCCGGTCATGGGCAATCGCTTCGATCTGGCCATGCTGGTGGTGACGGCGCTGACGCTGATGATCTGGATCGCCAGACCCGTCGCTGAAATCACCGGCGTGTCGCTGCTCGTCACCGGCATCTTGCATCTGGCACGTCTGGCCCGCTGGGCGGGCTGGCGAACTTTGAGCGATCCGATGGTATTCGTCTTGCATATTGCCTACGCTTGGTTGGGCGCGGGGTTTCTGTTGCTCGGCGCGGCGAACCTGTGGCCGGGTATCCCGGTTTCCAGCGCGATGCACGCGCTTTCCGCCGGCGCAATGGCGGTGATGACGCTTGCGGTCATGACGCGCGCCACACGCGGCCATACCGGGCGGCCATTGCGCGCCGATGCCGCCACCGTCGCCATCTATTTGCTTGTGAATATTGGCGCATTGCTGCGCGTGACTGCCCCGTGGTTGCCTATCCCGTATCTGCCGTCTCTGCATCTCTCCGGCACGCTTTGGGGTGGCGCATTCCTGCTGTTTGCCTTTGTCTATGGCCCGATGCTGCTCAGGCCGCGCGTGGATGGCAGGGCATGAAAATGCAGGCGAAAACGGAAAAAGAAAAGATGATCGGAGGCGAGCTGTACAATGCCGGGGACCCCGAACTCGTGGCCGATCACGCCCGCATTTGCGCGTGGATGGAGCAATATAATAACAGCTTATCCCGGAGTCCTGAACAGCGATGGCCGTTATTGCAACAGGCTCTGGGCCACACCGGCCTGAATGTGAATATCCGTCCACCCTTCTACTGTGATTATGGCTACAACATCTTTATCGGTGACGATGTTTTTATCAATTTCAACTGTATAATTCTCGACGGCACCCGCATTTCCATCGGCAACAAAACGCAGATCGGCCCCAATGTGCAGATTCTTGCCGCCGACCATCCACGCAATCCGGCGCAACGGGCGGAAATGCTCGAATTCGCCCGGCCCGTCACCATTGGCGCGAATGTGTGGATCGGCGGCGGCGCGATCCTTCTGCCCGGCGTCACTATTGGCGACGATGCGCTGATCGGCGCGGGCAGTATTGTCACCCGTGATGTTCCCGCAGGCGTAACGGTCGTGGGGAATCCTGCGCGCGCCAAAGACGGAACGGCAAGGAGGAGCTGATGTTCGTTGCGGTTTACTGGTGGCGCGTTCATCCCGGCAAGGAAGAGCAATTTCGCGCCGCCTGGCGGCGCGGCACGGATTTGATCCGCGAGATTTATGGCAGCTATGGCTCCCGCCTGCACCGCGACGCCGATGGTCGTTTTGTCGGTTATGCGGAATGGCCGGACGAGGAAACCTGGCGCGCCGCGTTCGACAAGAAAATGGTCTATAACGATCCGGAAACCCGTGCCGCCTTCACCGACGCGATCTGCGAGGTTCCAGCCGACGCAGACCCGATTTTCACGATGACGGTAACGGACGACCTGCTGATCCGCTCCCGCGACCTCGAATAAATAGCGGGCGAGGCCGTCTGGCCTCGCCCACCGTACCATTCGTTAACGATCGAGACCCAACGCGGCTTTTACATCGCGCCAGTCCACCAGCTTGTAATTCTGCTGCTTGCTGTCCCCGTCGCAGACGCTTTCCGCCGGGTCTTCCGCCGTGTCGCTATCGCAATGATCGTGCATCGCGATCGCGCCCTCGGAGTAAGCACCGATCGGGCCGGACCAGGCGCTGAGGCCATCGGTTTCCGTTACCGGATCGATCGTGCCACCGCCAACGCGGAAGCGGCCCACCCATTGCGGCATCTGATCCTGCACCAGGCGGAACACGCCAAAGGCATTGTCCCCTTGCGACGATGCGATCAGAAAGGTGCGGTCGGTGCCATCGGCGGCCTTGTCCCGCATCAGCGTCAGGCCTTCGATGTCATCCACCAGGCGCGTGCCATCGGCGGTGGCGATTTGCACCGGCGGCGTTTCAGGTGCAGCAAGGTCGAAGCGCCAGATGGCGACATCTTCCTCGCCCAGATAGAAATGGCCGTTCGCGTCATCCACGACACAGCCTTCCGTCTGGCTGCCCACCTTGAAACGATGGCGCTGTTCCATCGTCGGACCGTTCGGGCCGGCGGTGATGGCGAATACGCGCGCCTCGCCGTCCTTGTTGTTGACGAGCGCGAGATATTCGCCGTTCACCAGCCCCATGCAGAAGCCATAGGGTTCACCAAAGCCACCCGCTTCCCTGCCGGTAGGCAGGAAGCCATACCGGCGGACTTCCAGCGTCGCCGGGTCGAGGAGCCAGGTCATGATGCCGAACTTCTCGCGCTCGCTGGCGGCGACCAGCACCTGCGGCTTGCCATCGACGACAAAACCCTCGCGCAAGTCGACATTATTCATCGGGCCGTCCGGGAAAAACTGTTTCACCGTCCCGTCCATGGCATGAACATACAGCCCGTCGCTTTTGTCGGTGCCAAACCACAGCGCGCGGGATGGATCATTGGCATCCGCCCAAAGCGCCGGGTCATCCGCATCAACGGTCGCGTCCGTCGTCACCCGTGTTTCGACGCGCGCCGGAACCAGCGGCACCGTATCCGTGACGACGGTGGCTTCAGGCTGTTGATCCGATGCGGATTGCGTGCAACCGGCCAGCGCGGCGCTCGCCAGAAGTACCGCGCAAAGGCGAGTGGAAAACGACATGAGACTTCCCCTTATGTTACGCGCACCCCTCCTGCACCGATGGAATTACAAGCGCGTTACATATCGGAGACAGTTTTATGAAAGCCGCCGGCAAAGGCGGATTGTCGCACTTGCGCATCGATTCGATTGTTCCCCCGAAGGAGCCAGAAACAAATACTTGCGAACCTTCCTGGTTCCGGGCCACAAATTGCCGGTCGGGGGATACATATCGGAGAAGGAGACGCTGAAATGCCGAAAACCATCGTAGCGCTGATGGCGGGCCTGTCCGCCATGGCGGTTTCTGCAGCCACAGAAAAAGCGGAAATGCCAGGCATTCTGAAGGGCGCCAATCCCGCCGTGGAGGGCCGGATTGACGTGCGGGAAGCGCCGCGCGGCATGCTCCTGCGGATATCGGCGAAAGGTTTGCCGCCAGGATGGCACGGCATTCATTTTCACGAAAAAGGCACCTGTAACGATCCGGGCTTCAAACAGTCCGGCGCCCATGTGCACGAAGGAGCGACGGCGGTGCATGGCCTGCTGAACAAGGAGGGCAACGACCATGGCGATTTGCCGAATGTGTATGTCGGCCCGGATGGCGTGCTCGAAGCGGAATTATTTTCCACTTTCGTATCGCTGGACGGCGCAGGTGGCCGCCAGGCCCTGCGCGACGCCGATGGCTCGGCGCTGGTGATTCACGCGAACGCTGACGATCACACCAGCCAGCCCATTGGTGGTGCGGGCGACCGTATCGCCTGCGCGGTGATCCCCTGAACATAAAGGAATCTGCGCCACCCGCATCATTTGCCGGGTGGCGCAGATTTGCGGATCAATGCGCCAGCAAGAGCGGAATACCGCTCACGGCGATCAGCCGGCGCGTAACGCCACCGAGCAGAAACTCCATTGCGCGGCTGCGGCCATAGCCGCCCATCACCAGCAAACTGCTGTCCAGTTCCAGCGCCACGCCCAGCAGCGTATCCGCTGTGGACTGACCACCAGACGTGCGGTGATGTACCTCGACGTTGATATCGTGGCGCGACAGATACACAGCGACAGCCGCTGCCGGAAAATCCCCGGATTCATCGGAATCGACGGTCACAATATCCACCCGCGCCGCCCGGCGCAGCAGCGGCAGCGCCGCCTTTACCGCACGAGCCGATTCCGATGTCGGTTTCCACGCCACCAGGATGCCGCCGCCAAACTGGATACCCGCCTGATAGGGCGGCACGGCCAGCACCGGCGCGTCGGCGCGGGTGACGACCGCCGCCAGGGTGCGGCCCAGTTCAGGCGTTTCGCCATCCGGAATGCTCATGACGATCGCATCGGCAAGCAAGGACCGGTCGGCCAGGGTTTGCTCCGGATCTCCCAGCGCATCGGCCCAGTTGAATGCTACCTGCTCGCGCTCCAGCCGCTCGTCCAGTTTCTTGCGCTCCTCCTCGGCGTAACGCGCTTCGTCTTCCACCAGTTGCATGACCATGGCGGCGCTGCCGGCGAAACCCGCGGTGTCCGCGCCTAGGAAAGCGGGAACCCGGCGCGTCTGCAAACATTCCAGATGTCCGTCGACATAGCGGGAAAGATCCAGCGCGGCCTGCAGCCGCGACTCGAACAACGGATCATCGCCGACATGCAATAATATGGATTTCATCAGATTTTCCCTCTCGAACTGGCAGACACGCAGATGGTCAACGCGCATCCCGGAAAACGAACGCCGGTCAGTTTCCGCGCCCGCTGCCTCCATGTAAAGCCATGTTTTGCGGGCGTAACAGCCGCGGCCAACAAATCTCGGGCCAATCTGCTGGCGGTTTTCAGTGTGCGCCTGCGATCAACGGGGTTTGACAAAAGCGCACGAACCATTTTTACCGCCGCTTCAATCGCGATAGCAGGGGCGCACAATCATCATGGCAAGCAAGCGTGCGAGGGCCGCCGGATTTTCGGCGCCCATGATGCAATTCTTCGGACACATCGCGGAAACCTGGATGGCGTCCGCGCATGTCATCGAACGGCGCAGCCGCCTGCTGCATGCGGCATCCCGCGATCCACTTTCCGCCGATTATGCGGAGCTGGGGAGGATGGTTCCGGAAAAGGTCGACGCGCTGACGCGGTCGGCCATTGCCGGCGCACAGGCAGCATCTGCGCTCCATGCCGAAGTGTGGGGAAGCTGGCAAGCCGGCCTGCAAATCCTGTCATCGGGTGGTTGGCCGGCACGGGGCGAGGTGGATGCGTTCATGGCCCACTTCACGCGTATGAGCGGTATTGCGTTATCCACGGGCGACCATATGCTCGATCCTGTGCGGAAACGGGTCAACAGCAACGCCCGGCGGCTGGGACACAGGACAGGAAACGGCTGATGCAGGGCATTCGGTTCGGATTTGCAGCAGTCCTGTTCCTGCTCGCCCTGCCCGCCTGTGCGCGGCAGCCGCAGACCTGGTATGTAGATTACGCCCAGGGCAAGGATGGCAATACGGGCCGAACGCCGCAACAGGCATGGAAGCATGCGCCGGGCGATCCGGCCGCCACGGGCACGCCGGCGGGAACCACCCTTCAGGGCGGAGACGTGGTGCAGTTTCGCGCCGGCGTCCCCTATCGGGGAAGCGTCACGTTGCGTCATTCCGGCGCAAAGGACAAGCCGATCACCTTTACGGGCACCGGCTGGGGCACGGGCCGTGCAATCATCGATGGCGCCAACCCGGTAATCAGCAATGTGCCCTGTCCGAGCGCGGAAAGTTGCGGTGGCGCTGCAAACTGGAAAGACTTGCGGCTGGTCACATTTGACGAGCCGGAGGCCGGCTGGTTTCGGCTTTATGACCGCGCCGGCCCGGTCTATTCATCGCAATATCCGGTGCCGCCGGATCTGTTCAACAATGATGACCGCCATCATTATCTTTTCATCGAAGATGCGAACAAGGACGAGATTCAGGCCGGTCGGCTGAAAAATGCCGAACTGGCGCGCCTCGCAGAAAAAGGCGGCCCCTACACCAAGCTCGCTCTCTGGGTGCGCGGAAACTGGATCAGCCATTACCGGGTGGATTCCGTTTCAGGGGACACAATCTATTTCAACGCCAAGGGGCTGAAACTGCACCAGTATCAGGGCGCGCGGGCAGCCCTGGTGGATAGCCCCCATACCCTGGCGGTACCCGGTACGCTGGCCCGCCTGTCCGCCACCAGTGCGGTGGTGTGGCCGCACCCAGACGGCGGCGAGCTGGTGGTTGGCGACGGTCGCAGCGGCATCAATGTCAGCGGGCAATCGCATATCGTCATTTCCGGCCTGCATTTCGCGCATGGCACCGGCGCGAGCGGCGTCCGGCAGGGGGTGGCAATCCTCAACACCGCGAACGCGACGAGCCGCGATATCCTGATCGAGAATAATATTTTCGGCCCTGCGGCCATGCGCAGCGGGCGCGGGATTTTCACGCCGACACGTATGGATGGCGTGATATTTCGCAACAATCGTATCGACACCATCGAATATGGCTCGGGCGTTCGTACCGGCGCCGGCGTTTCCAATATTCAGGTAATCGGAAATCTTGTCACGCGCTTTGGCCGCACCGGCATTTATTACGGCGGTGTGGAAAATGGCATTGTGCGGGGCAATATTGTTCACGATGCCAAATCCGTTCATGGCAACGGCATGTCCTTTTATCTGTCGAACAGGAATATTCTGGTTCAGGGGAATTGCGTTTTTGATGCAACGCGCCCCATTACCTTCCACGGAAACAAGAAGGGCAAACGAAAAGCCGTCGTCAATAATCTCATTTTCCGGGACAATATTCTGGTAAGTACGCCTGATGCCCAGGCCGCATTGTCGAGCTGGGGCAACCAGACGGACGGCGTCACTATCTATAATAACATCCTGCTTGGCGGCAAGCGCGGTATCATGCTGCAGACGGACGACAAGAACGTAAAGGTGGTGGGCAATCTGATGACCCAGCCCGGCTACCGCCCCCTGAAAGGGCCGCCCGCAGGCTGGCTGGTGCGGGATAATCAGGAAGCGCCGCTTTCTGCTGCCGGCGCCGGGAAATTTTCTGCCAGTTCCTGTACGATGAAAGGTCACTCGGGCGTATTGACGGTGAGCCTGACGGATAACTGAGCCGGGCTCTGCAAGATAAGCGACAGCGACCGTATGCCATCCCCGAATATGGTCATTCTGCATGCTTTTCCATGGCGTTTGGCGTCAGCTTTGCCTATATCCCGTAGATGGCTGAAAACGAAGTTTCGAACTCCACCACAACCGGATCCTATGGTGCAGAATCCATTCAGGTACTGAGAGGGCTGGAGGCGGTCCGCAAGCGTCCCGGCATGTATATCGGCGATACCGACGATGGCTCCGGCCTGCATCACATGGTGACCGAGGTTTCTGACAACGCGATCGACGAGGCGTTGGCTGGCCATTGCGACCGTATTGAAATCCGCCTGAACGCCGATGGTTCTGTCACGGTCGAGGATAATGGCCGCGGCATTCCGACCGGTATTCATCCCGAAGAAGGGGTGTCAGCAGCCGAACTCGTCATGACGCAGTTGCATGCCGGCGGCAAATTCAACAATCAGGAAGGCAACAGCTACAAGGTTTCCGGCGGTTTGCACGGCGTCGGCGTGTCGGTAGTGAATGCGCTGTCCGATTGGCTGGAACTGCGCATCTGGCGCGACGGTCACGAACATTTTATGCGCTTCCGCAACGGCGTACCTGAAGCTTCTTTGGCTATTTCCGGCCCGCAAGGAGACCGGCGAGGCACCTCCGTCACCTTCCTGCCATCGGTGGATACCTTCCGCACCGGCATCGAATTCGATTTCGCGCGGCTGGAAAACCGCTATCGCGAACTGGCGTTTCTGAATTCCGGCGTCCATCTGGTTTTGATCGATGATCGCCATACGGATCCGGTGCAGACCGAATTTCACTATGACGGCGGGCTGGTGGAGTTCGTCCGCTGGCTGGACCGCACCAAAACGCCGCTGATGGCGGAGCCGGTTTCCATCCAGGGCCAGCGCGACGACATCGGCATCGAAGTCGCGCTGCAATGGAACGACAGCTATTATGAGCAGGTCCTGGCGTTCACCAACAATATCCCGCAGCGGGATGGCGGTACCCATATGGCGGCCTTCCGCGCTGCACTGACCCGCACTCTTAACAACTACGCCGACAAATCCGGCCTGCTGAAGAAGGAAAAGGTCGGTCTTTCCGGCGACGATATGCGCGAAGGGCTGACGGCGGTGGTCTCGGTGAAATTGCCGGACCCGAAATTCAGTTCGCAAACCAAGGACAAGCTGGTGTCGTCGGAAGTGCGGCAACCGCTGGAATCGCTGCTGGCGGACAAACTGGCGGAGTGGCTGGAAGAAAATCCGGCATCTGCCCGTGCCATTGTGTCGAAAATCATCGAGGCGGCAATCGCGCGCGAAGCGGCCCGCAAGGCACGCGAAGCCAGCCGCAAATCGGCGCTGACCGTTGCGTCTCTACCTGGCAAGCTGGCGGATTGTCAGGAAAAAGACCCGGCGAAATCCGAACTGTTCATCGTCGAGGGTGATAGCGCCGGCGGTTCGGCCAAACAGGGGCGGGACCGCAGTTTCCAGGCTATTCTCCCCCTGCGCGGCAAGATTTTGAACGTGGAGCGGGCGCGCTTCGACCGTATGCTGTCGTCGCGGGAAATCGGTACGCTGATCCAGGCGCTCGGCACCGGTATCGGGCGTGAGGAGTTCAACCTTGAAAAATTGCGCTACCACAAGATCGTCATCATGACCGACGCCGATGTCGATGGCGCGCATATCCGGACTTTATTACTGACATTTTTCTATCGCCAGATGCCCGAATTGATCCGCGCCGGACATTTGTTCATCGCCCAGCCGCCGCTTTACAAGGTGACGCGAGGGCGCTCGGAAGTTTATCTGAAGGATGAAGCGGCTCTCGAAGAACATCTGGTCGCCACCAGTCTTGCGAATCTGTCGGTGGAGATCGCCGGGGAAACGCGCAGCGGCGAAGATCTCGCCACGCTGATCAATCATGCGCGGCGGATGAAGCGGCTGATCGATTATATTCCGACCCGCTACCCGGCCCCGCTGGTAGAAGCGCTGGCGATGGCCGGCGCGTTCGACCCGGAAGCCCAGGACCCGCTCGCCAGCGCCCGGCAACTGACGGACTGGCTGAACGCGGGTTCATCAGGATGGAACGTGGAGCCTTCGGAACTGGGCGGCTTCGTCGTGCGGCATGTCGATCGCGGCGTGACGGACGCGCATGTTATCGACCGCGCCGTACTGGCCTCAGCAGAAGCACGCAAATTGCACGGGCTGGCCAGCGAGCAGGCGGAAAGCTGGCGGCAACCGGCAAAACTGGGAGGAGAAATGATTCGTCGCCCGACGGAACTGCTGGAGAAAGTGTTCGAAATCGGTCGCAAGGGTCTGGCCGTGCAGCGTTATAAGGGTCTGGGCGAGATGAACGCCGAGCAATTGTGGGAAACGACACTCGATCCGTCGGCGCGGACGTTGCTGCAGGTGGAAATCGGCGATGCGACCCAGGCTGACCAGACCTTCACGCAGTTGATGGGAGATGTTGTCGAGCCACGGCGCGAATTCATTCAACAAAATGCGCTGACGGTGGCCAATCTGGACATATAAGCCGGAGGAGAAGAAAATGCGTGGTGTTCTGCTCGGTCTGATCTTGCTGGGTGCGCCCGCGATCGCCCAGGAGAAGGATGATTTCGGCGACACCGCCGCCGATGTGGCAAGCCAGCCGCTGCGTGATGTCGGCGTCGTGCCGACGCGCGCCCCGGAATTGCTCCAAGCCGCGAAAGAGGCTCCCTATTCGCGTAAAGGTCTGCGGACCTGCAAGGATTTCCGCAACGCCATCCGCGAACTGGATGACGTATTGGGACCCGACGTCGACAAATTGGCCGCCGAGGGCAAACCGCTGACCGGTCGCCTCGCCGAAGCCGGCGCGCGCTCCATCGTCGGCTCCATCATCCCCTTCCGCGGCGTGGTGCGTGAAGTCACGGGAGCCGCCTCCGCCGAACGGGCCAGACAGGAAGCCGTCGTCGCCGGCGTCGCCCGTCGAAGCTACCTGACCGGCTACGCCGCCGGACGTCGCTGCAAGATATAAGCCTGCATAAAAATGGTGCGGCCGGAGGGACTTGAACCCCCACGAGTTTCCCCAACAGATCCTCTTACCCGCTACGGCTTTCGCCGCCGCCCATAAGATGGGCGTTTGTGGTCTGGACTGTCCCTTCGCCATGGCCAAAGGCCGTCAGGCGCCGCCCGTCCAGTCTCTACACCTTCCCGGAAAAATCCGGGCTTGGCTCGGGATTACCATCTGACAGGCTTCCCCGAATTTGAGCGGTTCTGCACCGGGGGTTTCCCGCCGGGCACTCAGCTTTGTCTGTCCAAGTCTGCCGCGTCTACCAATTCCGCCACGGCCGCATCCGGCGTTCCATATCGCGCTCCGCGCCCGCCTTGCAAGCCTGGAATACGCATTTCCGGCCCTGGGGCTTGAGCGGCGCGCCGCCAGGCCGCAATAGTGGGCGCATGTTCGTCCCCCTGCGCGCCCAGACCTGTTTTTCCATGCTTGATTCGACCATCGACGTGAAGGCGCTGGCCGTAGCCTGCGCCGAACGGGGGTTTCCGGCGGTTGCGCTGACTGATCGCGGCGGGCTGTTCGCCGCCATGGCCTTTTCCAGGGCCTGTCTCGATGTCGGCGTGCAACCGATCCTCGGCGTCGCCCTGCCCCACCTCCGCCCGATGCCGCCGGGATCCTTGCGGCCTGGCACCACGCCGCCCATCGATCATTTGCCGTTGCTGGTACAAAATGCGCAAGGCTGGTCCAATCTGCTGAAACTGGTGTCCGACGCGCACCTTGAAGGCGAACCCGATCTGGAACGCCTGGCCGCTTATACAGATGGCCTGCTGGCGCTGACCGGGGCCGCCGATGGTTCACTGGCGCGTCTGCTGGCGGACGGACAGGAAGATGAAGCCCGGGCGCTGGCGGCCAGGCTCGATGCGCTGTTCCCCGGTCGTCTGCATATCGAGATTTCGCGCACCGACGACCCGGGGGAAATGGCGAGCGAGGCGGGGCTGATCGACATCGCCTTCGATCGCGGCCTGCCGCTGGTCGCCACCAATATCGCGCGTTTTCTGGAAGCGGACGGACACGAAGCGCATGACGTGATGTTGTGTATCGCCGATGGCGCGTACGTCGAATCGACGGACCGCCGACGCTCCAACCCCCGGCATGTGCTGCCGACCGCCGCCGCTATGGCCGAGCGTTTTGCCGATCTGCCGGAAGCACTGGCAAATACGGCGCTGGTGGCGCAACGCAGCGCTTTCGCCCTGAAAAAACGCGATCCGGTTTTGCCGAAACTGGTGGCCGACCCGGAAGCCGAAAAAGCATCGCTGCGGCAACTGGCGGAAACCGGGCTTGCCGCCCGCCTCGCAGAACTGCCGGATGCGGACCCTGCCCCCTATCACGCCCGGCTGGATTATGAACTGGGCATCATCGAGACGATGGGGTTTGCTGGCTACTTCCTGATCGTCGCCGATTTCATCCAATGGGCAAAGGCGCAGAAAATCCCCGTGGGGCCGGGGCGCGGTTCGGGCGCGGGCTCGGTAGTGGCCTGGGCGTTGCTGATTACCGATCTCGACCCATTGGCGCTCAACCTGTTGTTCGAGCGTTTCCTGAACCCCGAACGCCGCTCCATGCCAGACTTCGATATCGATTTCTGCGAAACCCGGCGCGAAGAAGTCATCCACTATGTCCAGCAGAAATATGGCCGGGCACAGGTGGCGCAAATTATCACCTTCGGAACGCTGAAAGCCCGCGCCGTTATCAAGGATGTCGGCCGGGTACTGCAACTGCCTTATGGCCAGATTGACCGGCTGGCGAAGCTGATCCCGGCGAACCCCGCCGACCCGTGGGATCTGCAGCGGGCGCTGGCAGGCGTTCCCGAACTGCGTGCCGAAATGCGTGCCGATCCGAAAATCCGGCATCTCGTCGATATCGCGCTGCAACTGGAAGGCCGGCCACGGCACTCCTCCACCCACGCCGCCGGCGTCGTCATCGGCGACCGCGATCTGTCGGAACTGGTGCCACTTTACCGCGATCCGCGTTCGGATTTTCCCGTGTCGCAATTCGACCTGAAGTGGGCGGAAGAGGCCGGACTGGTGAAGTTCGACTTCCTTGGCCTGAAAACGCTGTCCGTGCTGGACCGTGCCCGGGCGCTGTTGCGCGCGCGCGGCGTGGAGGTTGATCTCGACCATCTGCCGTGGGACGATCCCGCCGTTTACGAACTGATGACGAAGGGCAACACCGTCGGCGTGTTCCAGTTCGAAAGCGAAGGCATGCGCCGCGCCCTTGCCCTCGTCAAACCAACCGTTTTCGAAGATATTATCGCACTCGGCGCGCTGTATCGCCCCGGCCCGATGGATAATATTCCGAGCTTTGCCGCCCGCAAATGGGGCCGCGAACAGCCGGATTACCTGCACCCGATGCTGGAGCCGATCCTGAAGCCCACCTATGGCGTCATCATCTATCAGGAACAGGTGATGCAGATCGCCCAGGTCCTCGCCGGCTATTCACTG